>MTKX01004354.1_pt3 | contig 36962 bp, 26 predicted proteins | sample 1042771 | NCBI WGS metagenome assembly MTKX01 (sample SAMN06212183, study PRJNA360534) | anaerobic digester metagenome | biome: Wastewater treatment plant; material: sludge; isolation source: anaerobic digester fed with sludge from wastewater treatment plant | place: Denmark: WWTP Randers ...
TAAAATTGGTACTTCAGAAACAGGTGTTTCTTGAGGATTGTTCTTCTTGGAAAATGTAACTAGTGTTGTTTTCTTTGGTTTATCTACGCCATATATAGATAGTAATTCATCGTTATCTATATCAAATGATGTTATTTTTAATAAACCATCTTTTATACTGTGACCTTCTCCAAGAATAGGAAATGCTGACAATTTAGTAAGTTTTAATCTACCATATGATGTAACGTACAATATATACTTACTGCGTTTTATTATAGTTGCATTATCTATGGATAGTTCTTTTAAAAACTTATTCCTTCCCTTTGATGAGCATTTGCTACTTCCTATATCATCTATAGGAATAGACAAACCGTATCCATTTTTAGTGTATAATACTATTAATTCTTTTTCTAAGTCATTACTCAACCCGCAATACAACACCGTATCATCATCTGACAAAGTTATTATTTTTTTAATAGATTTATTTATGTCTGATAATGGTATCTTTTTATATGTAGTATTTTTCGTTACCAATAATAAATACAAATTATCATTTTTTAAATCTGCATCTGTGAATAAGAATATATCTATTATATTAGATACTAACGGGCAGTATCTACCTATAGGATATCCTTCAATATCTACATTAGACTCAGGTATATCTATTACTTTTATTTTATGACTTATACCTATAGATTCAACTATGACTATATTATCTGAATCGTAACATCTATATACTTTATATCCCGTGTTTGATTTACCGACAGTACCTATAATACTATCAGGCTTTATCTTTTTAACATATCCATCTTTAGATACAATAATATCCCACATACATATATTAATCTGCTTATTATTTGGATTAATTAGTTTAGACTTTCTAGGTCCACCGTACTTTTTAATACCATCTTCTAATTCAGAAATAATAATCTGTTCTATCTCATATTCATTTGATAATATATTGTAAATATATTCTTTATCTTTTTTTATCTCTTCTCTTTTTTGTAAGTACTCCTGATGTGCGTCTTTTGAAAAAGAGCTTAATGACATCTGTGCTATCTTTACTGCTTGAACAGAGCTAACAGGATAATTTTTCATTAATTCATCAACTATTTCAGATCTATTAGAATTCTTAACTATTTTGATAGTTTTATCACTATTCTTACCATCGGTTGCAATAATTATTGCTTCATTAAACTGTTCTTCTTCATCCAGTTTAATAAATTTACCATTATAATAATTAACTAGAACTTCTTTTCTAAAATCTATCCAAGATAACAATAAACTTTTTATTGAGTATAATTTCAATTTATAGTTATCTACTAGGATAAGTTTTGTTGACATTGTTGCTACTAAACCTACATTTGCTTTAAATAATTCTTCAATTGCCGTCTCAGGATTATACTCAGACAATATATGTATTTTAGTACATATTTCTGTTTTAGTATAATCTTCTATATTTGTTATGAATTGAAGTTTTTTTCCACCTTTAATAGTATCAACTATATCTGATATTACTTTGTCAGCTTTAGTGTCATATGGTAACGATGTCAATGTTATTATATTATTATTATAATCTATTTCATATGATGCTCTCATTTGTACAGAGCCCACACCAGTATTATTTATCGATTTTATCTTTTCTTTATCATATATTATATCACAACCATTTGGGAAATCAGGACATAAATTTACTTTATAATCGCTATCCTTTATTAAATTTATAGTTGTCCTTAATACTTCTGTGATATTGAAACTAGGTATGGATGAACATACACCTTGCCCCACACCAAATACATGTGGATTAAATAACACTACTGGGTATTTTGCAGGTAAGTATTCCGGTTCTATTGCAGAACCAGTATGATTTAATTTTGTTTCTACATTAGAATCTTCGTAATGATTTATGTAGCAATCTATTGTAAAATCTGATAATCTGCTATCTAAATATCTAGCAGCACCCTTTGCAGTATTTTTAGCATTACTACTAGTACCCGATGTATCTAACAATGTAGCATTATATAACCATTCTTCTCCACTTTTACCTATACCCTCGTATACTGCCCCTGAACTATGTGGATGATAATATAACGTTACAGTAACACGATTTTCCATTTTTACATACTTCTTATATTCAGTATGTTTATAATTTGCATATATAAATCTTCTTTCTACAGGAAGCAATCCATCTCGTAAATCTGCTATCTTACGATATACGTTAATATTACCACCGTATAATAATTGATTCTGATTTATTAATATCCTCATTGGTACTTTTATTATTTTCATATCGTTCCTCCTAATTATCTATATCTTCTTTATCTATTTGATAATTCATAAATAGGTTATTCCTATTCACTTTATCTTCCTTACTATGACCAAAGAAGAGGTTCATTGTTTTCAATGTTTCTTCAACATCGTCAATAGTTATCTGTATCAATTCTCGATTTTCTTTATGCATCATTGTTTTTTCAAGGTCTCCCGATTTTCTATCTGCTTCCGCAAGTCCTTTAAATCTATTTATGATTTTAGGTATATATTGTATATTGTCATTTAAGAAATCATAAATAGACATTTCATTACGTTCTCCTGTTTTATTCTTGAATACATTTATTATTAATCCATATTTTTCATATATATTATTAAATTTATCTGCTGTTTCTATCAATTTATTATTCAATAATATAGTTCTATGTTTTCCTTTTACAGGTCCTGATAATAAATGGCCATTTAATTTTAATTCTGGATATATAGCTACTAAATAATTCATGAACTCTTTAACGCATTCTTTATTATTTAAGCAATCGTTTATTGTATTACATTTATACTTCTTACATTGCTTATTCAATATATACATTGTTCGTTCTAATAAAGTCTGTTCTATTTTTTTATTCTTTGCTATATTATTTATATTATCATAGTATTTAAATACGTCCAATAAAAACTCATCTAAATTGATTCTTACATCTCCTATATATAATTTATACAATTTAGCTAATTTCTTATTATATAACTCCACGAATTCTCTCTTGTTTGATACATATTTTTTAACATTATCCTCTATTTTATATAACGGAGGCACTACTCTAAATAATTTACCTGCTTCTATTATACCCGGGGTAAGCATGTATGTGAGTACAATAATACTACTACATATTGCTCCACCATCAATATCGGCATCTGTACCTATGATAATCATATCATAGTTTAGTTTATTTATATCAAAATACTGTAGCACTCCACATCCCCATACAGAGATTATAGATTGAACCGCTGTGTCTTTCAATACATCTGATAAGTTATTCATATATTTCAAGACATTTGATATATTACCTCCTGTAGTTATTATGGCTTGTGTATCAGGGTCTCTACTCAATACTAATGAACCACTCGCAGAGTCACCCTCAGATATATATAATTCTATTGGAACTACATTACCATTTGCATCTTTATATCCTTTTTTCTTATTACATGCAGCGAATTTATTTATTAGAAACTTATTAAGGTCCATATTAACCCTATTTTTTAATACAGATGATTTTATTTTTCCACTTTCTATTCTTGCTTTCATATTCAACTTAATAAATTTACAATACTCATTGAATATACTTTGATTGTTTGCAAAATATTCACCTATATTAGTAACTAATTTATCATATAATAATTCTTTTAAATTTTCGTTGCCTACTGCCGATTTTGATTGTCCTACAAAATGCATCTGCATGTTAGTAGAAACATTCACTACTAAAGATAAAAATGGTTCTATATCTTGTTTAAGAACTTTATATCCTTTATCTTTATCTTTATCACTTAAAGATGCATTTATTACTCTCATAAAATATAACGATATAGCATCCCTACAAACATCATAATGCTTACCTAATAATTCTGTATTTATAAAGTTACAATAAGCATCTGATTTTATATCTTCTTCATTCGTAAATGTAAATGCATATTCGAACAACATAGTTCTATCCATATTAATTTTGTCATATGAAATCAAATTATCTTCACTTCGATTAATTACATTAACTTCCTCTTGAATATTATCTAGGTATAGTGAATTCTTAGTTATCTTCATTGTATTTTTATTATCCATTATATACTTCAATAATTCTTCCATTTGATTTATATCATTACTAGTTGTGAATTTGAACTCATTCAATATTTCCTTATCATTTTTCACAGTATATGATATATTTATTTCTTTATCTGTTCTTATGGTTCTTACTATTTTAGACAACCATCTTATAACATCACTTTCTTCTATATAACAGTCATTACCCATTATATGTTTTGATGGTATGAATGAAACTAGCACACCATGTCTTTTATAATTTTTATCATCGATAATATTACTTTCTGATGATAGGTGTCCTTTTTCAAAACATAATTTTTCTACACCCTTTTTATATCTATGATTTTCTATGATGTACTTATCGGATAATGCATTTATAGCAGTCATACCTACGCCATTTTCTCCTGCACTATTACCATCGTTTCTATGAAATTTAGAACCAGATTGTAAAGTAGTACATGTAGTTATTAAAGGTACTTCTTCGGATGTGGGTATACCTCTACCATCGTCTTCACAGGTTATAGACATGTCGGCAAAATCATATACTATACGTATATTTTTACCTATACTTAATTTATCTGTAACCTCATCAATATTATTTTGAACAGTCTCGATTACTAAATGTAATGCTGCTCTTCTACCAGTATATGAAATATACATACCTGGTTTAACTTGTATTTTTTCTATATCACTCGATATATGTTCCAGTGTGGTGTCCACAATTTTTAAACCACTCATTTTTATACCTCCTTATAGTATCTATAATATATAGTTTTAATATATATAAAATATAATATATAATTATATCCTTTAGTGTAAAAAACATTAGCTTAATATAATTCTTACTATTTAAGGAGTGATTGATAATGAGTGATTATAAAAGTAAGATGCTTAATAGGGCAAAGGCAAATACACCTTATTTACAAAATGTATTAAGATCAATGGGGGTTTCTTTCGATAACGTATTAAAAGATATATCTCCTAATTTACATGACAGTGTATCGTTTACTAAGAATGCATCCAAAGATATTATAAAAGGATTGCGTGTTAATAGAAATAATACAGATAGAATTAAAAAGGCTATAGAAGATAATAGAGTTTTAAAAATAGTTAAAGATGGTTACGCTAACCTAAAATCAGATTTAAAATCAGGTAACTTCCATACTGATAGAGATGGGGTTATGGGCGGAGGATTTGATAATTTTGACGATGTCATGACTAGTCTAGACGATATAGACTGGGGTGACGGAGAAGTATCAAACGATATAGATATTAATCTTAGTAGTAATGGAGATACATCACAATCTGCTTCCATATTAAGAGATGGATTTGTTCAGTCTACTGATGCTATATTAGAAACAGGTAGATTGGGCACAGAGACAATGATAGTTACTTCTGCACAAATGATGTTATCTAATAAAGAGAACACTGAAAAAATAATAGGTGAACTTTCAAACATAAACTCATCTATATCTGCACTAGTAGAATACAATAACAACAATATGACCAGATTTATAGAAGCCTCTACTGGTTACTATGAGACTATATTAAAAGAAAAAGATGTAAAATATAAGGAGTCTAATTCTCCATTTGGTCTAGATGGAAAATTATCAATGGCTAATTATTTCAAATATACAAAGAAAAAATTAAAAGACTCTACTATAGAAAATCCATTACTAACAACTACATTAGATATGTTACAAGGTATAGTTGCCGGTAATCCTATGGCAGTTATATCAGAATCCTTAATAAAGGCCGTTGTACCAGGGGTAGCCAAAAAAGGATTTACTAAAATGGATGAGAACTTCGCAGCAGCCATAAACTCTATTCTAGGAAGAATAGATAGTTCGGCTAATAATTATGATGATAATTCCTTTATGGGTGGGTTAAAACGAAATCTTGGAAAAATTTTCGGGCATAGTGATAAATTATCAGCAGCCGGACCTGGAGAGGTTAGAAAATCTGTAGTTGGATGGGATGGTACATCTAAACACACATTAGAACATATCATACCAACATATTTAAGAGAAAGTAATGCATATTTAAGAGAGATAGCAACAACGTTATCTAACAAAAGAGATGTAGATATATTAAGTAACTCTAGAGTATATGATTGGAATGACAATAAATTTATAAATAAAAAAGAAGTCGACGATATCATACATGGTAGAATGTATGATGAGATAAAATCTTCTTTTAGAGATAGTAAATTCGGTGAAGCAATGACCGATAGAGCCGGAAGAATTAATATGACAGATAAAGATAGAGAAACATATGAGCATATGATGGACACTTTATTTACTAATATGACATTGAAGTCTAATTTTATGAATGTTAAAAAAGATAAAGATATATTAGATATGATGAGTAATATAGTAGGTCCAGATAACCTAAGAGATGTAATGTTTCAGTCTATTAAAGGATTGGGTGAGACTGCGGCTTTAGATATAGCTAATGTTAGAACTAAAACTAAGCAATCATTAAATAGTAGACTTGAACAATTATTGGGTGAAGATTTAGTTAGAAGTAATTTACTAAATGCTAATCTTGATATGGATAGAGCTGACCAAAATATAATGCGATATATGACATCTGTAAATCCAAATGTTAAGAATTCTAAAGTAGCATCTGTACAATCAACAGTCTCAGGAACATACAATCATAAACTATCATTGATAGATTACGTTAAAGAAATTCGAGACATGATGGTACAAAATAGAGTTGGTCAGAATGGAACTGGTCAGAATGGAAATGGTCAAAATACCATATCTAATAATGGTATAATATTACCCTCAAATGCACTAAATCCTATTATTCAAAATTCATCAAATACCTCACAAACACAATACGATTTATCTAGATTGAAACCAGAAGATGATGAAGATTTTATATATCCTACAGATGGTTATAGAACACGATTTGATAATAGTATGCGTTCTAAATTTAAATCAGTTAATACTTTTTTATATGATATGGCTTTCGGTTCTCCTAGTTCAGCTGTTCAAGGATTAAGTTCTACTTTGTTCCAGTCTATAGCTAAAACATTGGGTAATATAAATACATCAGTAATCACACCATCAATAAAACATATATTGGGTGTAGATAAAGATGCTAGCTTATTAAAATTAGATTTGATGTCTACTATAAAGAATAGGTTCTCGGATATTAGTAATGAGTTGAGATTTAGAATAACAGGTAGAGGTTATACAGATACTAGTGGTAAAACTATAAATAATCTATCCGATGAAGATATGAAAGATACAGTTTCTGGACAATTAAAATCAGTATTTAATTTTGTCGGAGATGGTATGAAAACATATATATTTGGAGATAACTTTAAATCTAAAATACCTAAAGGCATACTAACATCATTTAAAGATAATATAGCGTTGGGTATGAGTGAATGGACTGGTGCTTTATTAGGATTTAAGCCAGATGAATCTGACCCTACAAAAACAGTAGAAGAACAACGTTCTGAAATGATAACAAAATACAAAGATGGTATTAAGAAACACGTACCAGATGCAATAGTTGGCGGTTTGTTGGGTGCCGGTGGTGGTTCGCTTATAGGCGGAGTTGCACTAGGTCCTCTTGGAGCAGCATTAGGTGCAACTATAAATATAGCAAGAAAATCCGAAAAATTTAACGAAATCCTATTTGGAAAAGAAGTCGAAGAAGATGGCGTTAAAAAGAAAATCGGAGGCATAATATCAGACAAGATACAAAAAACATTTAAAGATAATAGTAAAGCAATAGTTGGCGGTGGCATGGTTGGAGCTATCAAATACGGTTTATTAGGTAGTGGAGTAGCCGGTGCAATAGGTAGTGCTGTAGGTGGAATGTCTGGACTAGGATTATTAGGTTCTATAATAGGTGGACCATTAGTTCCTATAACCAGTGGTATAGCATTAGGTATGTTAAAAAATAGCGAATCATTTAAAAAAATGATGTTTGGCGAAGATATCGATGATAACGGTGTAATTAAACATGTTGATGGATTACTATCTAATATATTGAATAAAACTGGATTGACTGATGGTAAAAAAGCATTCAGAATGGGTGGTTTGGGTTTAGCGGGTGGATTATTAGCAGGACTATTTTCACCACTTGGACCAGTAGGAACTAGCTTAATCGGTATAGCAGGATTATCGTCTGGATTAGCACTATCTAGTGAAAATATATCTAATAGAGTTGAGGAGTTTATATTTGGTTCTGAAAATGATGATGGTAGTAAAAATAAGGATGGTATTATACATAGATTATCAAACTTTATAACTACAAATATAGCATATCCTATACAGGACAGTATGAGTTTTCATATGAAAAATATAGGCGATTATGTTAAAACAACAATAGGCGATTCATTAAAATATGCATTGACTCCATTTCATAATGCATTTATAGATATATCTGATTCTATTAAAAATAAATTAGGTTTAGTATTTGATACTTTTACCAATAACGTAAAAAATAAACTTAAAGATTTTGGATTATCAGGATTAGGTAAAATAATAAGTGGTGCGGTTAGAGGTGTTAGTGGATTTATAGGTGGTACCGCTGAATTACCATTTAAGATAGCTAATAAAGTAGGAGAAAAATTAGCTAAATCAGCATCTAAGTCACAAGAAAAGAGAAAATCAAAAATAGTTGATAACTTCTTAGACAGTACTCCCGAAGGAATTAGATTAGTTGCTGCATACATGCGTGGTCATATGGATGAAGAAGAATTTAATAAACAAGTAGAAATCAATGTTAAAAATATATATAAAGACAAATATTCTTCAGAATTGTTATCATGGGATGAATACGAATCTAACCATAATAATGCTATGGAAGCTATACGTCAACGTAAAAAAGACTATAATAACTTAAAACAAACTAGAAGTGTACAGAGAAAAATACAAAGTACACTTGGATATAAGGCTGGTTTTAATGAAGGTAATTTATCTCTAGAAGATACTATAGCAGCGGTTGATTTAATGGCTGAAAAAAGTATAAGTAAAAAGAAATTTAAAAATGATGTCGATAAAGAAAAGGCTATGCAAGATGCCAGACTAAAGGCCATGAAAACACTAGGTGTAGGTGCCGACGTAGACCCAACTAGAATAAATACCATACGCTCTAGTGAAGAATATACTGCAGCTAAAAATAGAATGTCTGGTAAGGTTAGTGTAGATGGTACCACATCTACTAATAACGAAAGTAATTTATCTCGTTCATTTGATGATACGATAACTACGAATGTAACACCACATCTTAAAAATATTTTCGAAGCTGTTAATAAATTATTGAATGCGAGAGATATAAAGGTTAATTCATTTCTAGAAAACCATAGAGATGAATTAAATGAAGATTATAATAATATACGTGAGCGAACAGGAAATAAAATTAAGCGTAAAAGAAGAAGAAGACATTTCACAGATTCGTTTGATAGTTATAATGGTGGTATTTTATCTGAAGAAAGTTTAGATGATGATGCAAGAGAAATTGACCCAGATAATATAGATGGACATGCTGATGGTACACATAGTGCAAACAGAGGTTTAAAATGGGTTGGTGAAAACGGTCCTGAACTACTAATGCTTCGTGGCGGAGAAAAAATAATACCAAATAAAGACTCTATGAAGAAGAATCCAATGGATGTTACTGATGAGGAATTATCAAAAATAAATCCAAAACTTATGACACACGAAGAAAGAATAGTCTCGGTATTAAATGATATTAGAGATAACAGTATGGGTGCTATTAGACCAGATAGCGGAGTTAAACCTAAGAAATATGGAAAATCTTTATTGTGGCACCCTATAAAGAATATTAAAAATAAATTCGAAGATATACGCGATACGATAGTTGATACAAAAAATGATGTGTTTGATACAATTGGTGGAGTTAAAAATGGTATACTCGATAAGACATCAAAAATAAGACGCTTCTTCTCTAATACTGACGAAGATGTAAATGCTGTTGATGGTTCATTGTTAGATAGTCACAATAACAGGTCAATGACAAATATACTTGCTGATAGAAATAAAAACGATGTAGAAAAAGAGAATTCAACCGTTAATAAAATAGATGAACTAATAGGAGTACAGGAAAAACACTCTACTGTGTGGAATAGTATATTTAGTAAAAAAGGTTTAATAACAGGTGGAATAATATTAGCAGTACCATTATTAATAAAATTAATGGGTTCACTAGGAATAACTATGGATGGTATAGGTGAAACACTCGGCAACGCTATGGGAGTTATTTCATCAATAGTTGAAAATGGTGGTAATTTATTCGGCGGACTAGGTAAAATGATGACCAAAGAAAAAGGAGCACAAGATGATAGAACAAGTGCTCTAGACGCAAGTATTAGTGATGCGATATGGAATACTGGTTCTAGAATGTCAGTCAAAGAAATTGCTAAATATCAGGGTAAAGAAGTTAGTAAAAATACAACTAAAGCAGCACTTAAAAAAATGGGAGTATCTACTACAGACGACGTGGTTAAGGCAACTGCTAAAACATCAGCAAAGAAAGTAGTAGTTAAAAAAGTTACTAAGTCCTCTGCAGCAAAAATAACAACAACGGCTATAAAAAGTACAGCTAAATCATCATCAGATGATGTTGTTAAAGGTGCAATGAAAACAATGAGTTCAACTATAAGCAAAAAAATATCAACTAAAGCTGGTAAAGTTGTTGGTAAATTCGGAGATGATATAGTAAAAGTATTATCTAAATTATCAACAAAATTAGCTACTAAATTAAAAACAGGATTGGCTGTAGCTGCTGGTAAAATAGCTGGTGAAGCAGCAACTGCCGGAATTGTCACAGCAGGATTTTTAGTACTTGGCGGTTTAAACGGTGCTGATGGTGCTGCAAAATTATTCTATGTTGATAAAGATGATGTTGATGAGAAGATGATATTGATATCCACCGTCTTAGGTGCATTTGCAATGACAGGTGCTGGTTCTATAGTTGATATAGCATGTGCTATTGCTAGAGAAGCAATTAGTATGAATGGTGGTTTCTTAGACCCAGTTCACGAAATAGGTAAATTAATATACAATGCAATGTCTGATGAGGACGATAGTAAAAAACTAGATACTTCTATTGCTGACTTTAAAAAAGTATACGATGAATACTTTGATAAAAATATGAAAAAAGATTATGAGACATATAAAAAAGTAAGTGGCAATAATATATCATTTGAAGAATTTCAATCTAGAGTAGAGAATGGGCAATTATCTACAACAGGTCAATCTTATATAGATTTCAACGAAACTAAAAATGCAGGTTTCCTAGATAAAGCATTCAATGCTATGGGTGTTGGAATAGGTTCATTCTTCGGAAATAAAGAAACCATTACCGATAATCAAAATAGAGTATTCACGGAAAATAGAAAAGGTGGATATAATGTAAAGCAAAATGGTAAAGACTTAGGTACTGTTGCAGACTATAAGGACTTTATAACTGACGAGGATATAGTTAGTAAACATACAGAAAAAAGTACTTTTTGGAAAATGACTCTTCCAGGCATAGTAGAACAAACAATGGACGCTGATAAAAAACTTGCTAAAGTATTGAAAGATAGGGATAGTAAATTATATAAATATATAACTTTAACAGGAAAAAAAGAAAAATTTGACGAGGATTTAGATAAACTAAAAGATATGTTTGGTGGTAAAAAAAAGAAAGATAGTAAGATATCCGAATATAAGAAATTGTCAGATGAAAATAAAGAGTCATTATTTATGTCAGAATATAATGATAACGACAAAGCATGGATGCTAGCAGGCACAACTTTCTATTACAGACTAAGTACCAGTAATAAATATTATAATAAATATACTATAAATGATGATATGGTTGCTACAAATATACCATTGTCCGAAGTTGAAGAATTAAAGGCATCTGGAATGTTAATAGAGTATGATGCTGGTAAACGTAAAGCTAAAACATCACTCAAAAATACTATAAATACATTAAAAAATAAGTTATCAAATAAAGCAAGCAATACATTTGAATCAATATCTACATTTTTAACAGGGATAAAGGATAATTTAACTGATAATCTAACATCCCAAACAGTTAAANNAACAGTTAAAGGTGGTAGTGGTTTGAATAAAGGCGGATATGGAGATATTCCTTATTTATCACAAAACGACCCTAGATGGGCTTCTTCTAAATATAAAGAATCAGGTGGTTTTGGAGATGATACTATAAGTAGCAGGGGATGTGGACCAACATCTATGGCTATGGTTCTAAATGGCATAGGTGGTAAAGGCGTCACTCCTAAAGATACTGCTAAATTTGCACAAGATAATGGTTATAGTGACGAGACGGGTACCAACTGGAAATTCATGAACGATGCTGATAAAAATTTCGGAATAGATAAGAAGTCAACATATACACCAAATAAATCTTTTTTATCATCCGAACTCAATAAAGGTAGACCAGTTATATTATCCGGTCAAGATGTACAAGGAGGATACGGTGACTCTCCATTTACACCAAGCGGTCACTATGTAGTTGCTACAAAAATGGATAGTAGAGGAAATGTAAATATAAACGACCCTAGAGGTACTGACTATTCTGGTGCATATAATATGGACGATGTATTAAATAAAGCGACAGCAGCATGGTCATTTGGCAAAAAAACTAAAGGTGGAATGGGTAATAAACAGGACTCTTATAAACTACCAAAATATATACAAGGTGGTAAAGGCGATAGTAAAACATATAATTTACCTTATAAAGACTTAGTTGTAATATCTCAAAGACAACATAGTGGTCATCATGGTATAGATATGTACTCTAAAGGAGATTTAACTTTATATTCATTAACAGATGGAACTGTAATATTTGCAGATTTCGGTACAGATGCTAATCACCATAATAGATATGGAAATTGTGTAGACATACAGTCATCGAATGGACAAGTATATAGATATGCTCATTTATCTAAATTAATGGTTAAACAAGGTGATATTGTTAAAAGAGGTACAGTTATAGGTATAGAAGGAAATACTGGTGAATCAAGAGGCTCACATTTGCATTTAGAAGTATTGAAAGATGGGTCTAGATTAAATGTATCTTCTGTTACAGGTATACCAGATACAGAAGGGACTACATTAACACCAAATACTAATTTCTCATCCACATATTCTATAAATGCACCTAGTGCTAGTGGAGATTCAATGGTGGATACAAGTTCTACATCTAGCATAAGTGGTTCACGTACGTTAGATGCTATATCTGGTTTATTTTCAGAATTAGGTAATAAAGCATGGGAAACACTATTAAACCCACAGTCTAACGCAACTAAAGACTTATCATCTACTAATAAATTTTTTGATATATTAAAAAATGGATATTATGCAGTTAAATCTGCAGCATCAAGTAACAATAACTCATCTATAGATTTCTCTACTCTTGGTGGGGATTATATAGGTAGACATATAAAGGAATTTGAGAGTGGTGATGGAGGCCCAACAACTATATCTAAAGGTGTTGGTGACCCAGGCGGAGTATCATTTGGAACGTTCCAAATGATGACAAAAAATAATTCAGTATTACCTGCCGGACAAGGATATTCATTATATGATTTCTGGAATAAATACTATGCTAATAAATTCGGAGGAAGACCAGGAAATAATGAAGATTTCAAAAATAAATGGCTAACTGCTGCTAAATCTGACCCTAATTTCCAAGCAAATGAAGCAAGATATATGTATGATAATTATTATAAAGTAATGAAAGCTAAAGTAACTGTAGGTCCAAATGGTAGAAGTAGAGCTATACAAGAGGCTCTAATGTCAACTGCAATACAATACGGACCTAATACACCAATATGGAATAATAATATAACTAGTGATTTTAGAAATAAATCAGACGCAGAACTAATAAATGCTTTATCCGATGCTAAAGTTAGGTCATTTAACGGTAATAGTCCAAGACACAAAACACATGAAAGAAATAAGTTACTAGGATTAACAAAGACAAGTCCTATAGTAGAAGGTGGTACTGGTGGTGGCGATTATAAAAATAGTAAAGTTGATGTTGGTAGTACTTTGAACGATAGATTAAGACCAGCTCATATTGATAAGCCAGGTAAAGGAATAATTAGAAGTGAAATGGAAAGAGCCAATAGTATAAACAAAACACTTGATAATATACAGCCTCATTATAAAGAGATTAAAGGTGGACGTGGAAACAATGACTCAATTTCAAATAAACTACTATTAAAAATATACAATGTATTGGAGAATATAGCAAGCAATACTTTGAAAACATCAATGAATACGCAGGATATGAATAGTAGAAACAATAAGATATACACATCCTCGATGCCATCAATAGATAATAATAAATTCAATATGTCTAGAACTGATATATTAGCAAAGGAACTAGCAGGTATAGTATAAATAAATTAAGAGGACATACTATTAAGTATGTCCTCTTAAATAATAAAGGAGATGATATTTTTATGGCTGAAACAAATACAACTATAAACATTAATACGGTACTAGGAAACCAAACAGTAAAAAACAATTATGTTATATATAATAAAAGTAAAGCAACATCAAACGCATCTATGCGTTTATTTGGAATTCCACACCAATTTAATGCTACTACTGATACTAGAGTCCCAAGCATTAACAAAAATATAGGTGCAAAATTTTTAGAAAACTTTATTCATGAAGCACCAGTCATATATTTAATACCTGGTAAACCTAGTTTCTTACCCTCAAGCAAAGATAAAAATAAAAACAAGAACATGACAAACATGTTAAGAGGATTAGAACAAAACTTATCGTTAGACAAAATTGCTAGTTTAAGTGGGGGTAAAGATGGTTTAAATGAATTCTCAAGATACTATGGTTTTGAACCGGATTATCTATCGTATATACAATATGTGAATATGATAGCAAGGTCATTTGCAGTCAGTCTTGGTATAGGTAATATAGATGTTTCTTTACCAGGTATAGGTAAAATAGGACCTCTTAGTAAATTTAATTATATTGATTATAGATGGACTGAGACAAAACACGAAACTATAGTAGACCAAGCGTTAAATACAGATACTGGTTCTACTATTAATAGAATGGCAAGTGCATTCTCTTTATATAGTAAATTTAACGATATTACAGATGTGGATGTAGATAAACTTAATGAGGAAATGTCTAAACAATTTCCAATATTCGATACTAATGGAAAGGGATACGATTCGGTTAACAGTGTTGTTAGAGAAGAGACTAATATAAATGACAATGTGTCTAATTTAATAGGTCAATATATGGATTTTGTACAATTTTACATAGACGGTGGCGGTTCTACTAATGATAATTTTGGAAACGATACTGCTAGTTCTAAAATGGATCAATTGATACATACAGGCGGCGAATTATTTAAAGAGATAGCATTTATAACTAATTCTGGTGGAGCACCTATAAATGGTGTTACAGACGGCATTGAAGATATGACTGCTAAGTTACTTGAACAATTCGGTGGTAAAAAGTATGGTGCAATAGATAGAATATTGTCATTATCAGGGAATGTAATTAAAGGTGAGAATGTTATTATTCCAGAATATTACGATAAGAGTAGATTTACACAAAATCACAGTATACAAATAACACTTAGGCAGGTATATGGTAATAAACTATCTAAATTTTTTGATATATGTTTACCATTATCATTCATATTGGCTCTTATAAATCCGCATCAAACAACTGCAAATACAAACAGTTCTCCATTCTTAGTTAGATATATAAGACCAGGTATAGAAACATGTTCTATGGGAATAATAGAAAGTGCTTCCATAGATAAGTCTACAGATCCAGATGATTTAGACATGGACGGTATGCCTATGGAAATGAAAATAACACTAAATATAAAAGATTTATATTCTAGTTTAGATATAAGTCCAACCACAAACCCAATAGGATTTTTAAATAATCATAGCTTAATAGATTATATATCCGTGAACAGTGGTGTAGATATAATTAATCCAAACGTAATGGCTAAAGTCAGAAGATTAACAAATACTATTACTGGAACAGTCAAAGACATATTACCAAATGTAACTAAAAGTATAAGTGAAAGTTTTAGTAATAAAATACTAAAAGAACTTAAATTAATGGACTATGGGAGATAATTATGAAGCATGTTAAAGATTATAGTAGATATGAAGATATACCAGATGACTATGATAGTAGAATAACTATGTTATTAACAAGCTTAAAACATAGTAAAGATAAGTTACAATCGGAAATAGACAGAATAACTAGCATCACATGGTCAAAGGTATCATTTACATTATATACGATACCTATACCAACACCAAGAGGAAGAAGTACTTCCAAACATAAATTCTTCTATGTTAAAAATGCTGTATTACACAAGAAAAATATGACAGAAATATATGAGTCTTTGAACATAGAACAGATAACAACACCTATGAAAGTAAAAATAAAACTATTTTTTCCAACACCAGAACAATTATCCAATATGAATATAATACTAGCTGAAATGGGATTAATAAATCATATATCCACACCTGATTGTGATAATTGTGCTAAAACATACACTGATGCACAACAAGACAATTTTATATTTAACGATTCGTATATAGTAGACTTACATATAATAAAGAAGTATTCTATGAAGCCTAGAATAGAAGTTACTATAAAATATATGGATGAACATGATGTTAAATATAATGAAAAAAAATTCAAAAAGAAAGTTGAGGGTAATACAAATGTCTGATTTTATAAAACTAAATAACAAATATTATAGATTACCTAGTAATCAAGTTATAAGAAAAACATTATTTGAATTAGCCGATAGTTTAGTTCAAAAAAACAATGATATTATGATAGACACAGTTATATCCGATGGTGTAGAAAATAAAGATAGATATATAGATTTTAAAAACTATATAACATTATCAGGTGTAACAACTATACCATATATAAACCCAATATTTAAATGTAATGCTGAATTTGAAACGTTAAGTGAAGATGGGCAAGTAATCAAATCATTCACTCAGATAATACCGATGAGTATATTTGATTTAATTAAATTAGATATAACTACCAATGATTTAAATTACGATTTAATTAAAAATTTATCATTTACAATAGTTGGTTTAAAAACTAGAGATACTTATGCGATGGATAGGGGTATGACTTCAAATAGAAATTCAAACTATAGAGATGGTTTGAGATTAAAAAAAATAACTATAGAATCAAATACCCACTTATACGCTGAAACCATACCTATTAATTATGTTGCTAATCCACCAGCTAACAGAATAGCTGTTACAAATCCAATAGTATCATTTCCTAGTAATTACATGTCAGAAACAGTATTACCTAGTGAAGTAGTAAAAATATGTGAATTAGATATAAATAAAGGTGGCACAGATAGTATGTCCTTTAATGTGATATTTAATTTACTAATGGATTGTATTTTACGAGTAAATGATATGACAGAAACAAACACATTATTAGATAGCAATAAATAAAAAAAATAAATCATGTATGGATATCCATACATGATTTTTATTTGATGCCGTCTCCTTCGATTTTTTGTTAACCCAGAGTTTGCTTTATTCTCTGGAAGTAATAATACACATATTGTTATTATTTGCATTTAATATTCCGTTAACAATATGCTTAATATATTATTACTACTTTTATAACATATAATTATGTATTTTATTTATACGATAATTATTTATATATCTATAAACAACACATTAATAAAAAGATATAAAGAAGGTGTAGATATGAGTATTGTGGATATTATCAAAGATGAATTAAAACCAGATGATATTCTAAAACAAACCGAGTACGAGATAATATATAAAAAAAATATAAAATTAAAGAAAAAGTTTGATGAGAAGATAATTATAATAAACAGTAAAAATTATAACTGTTTAAGAAAAATAGTTAGATAGTACAAATGTACTATCTAACTATTTTTTATTTTATATAAGAATCTCTTAATTCTTTCTGACTATAAACATCGGTGTAATTTAAATTTAGACCCCTAATCATATTTAAGAAAGTATATTCACATACTGCATTTGTATATGCAGTATCATCATCATATTTAGAAAAATTTTCACATAATACGGCTTCAAACAATGACAATGATTTACCTCTTAATTTATCATTATAAGCTTCAACTCTTGCTTCAATTTCTTCTGGAGTGCCGTCTGGTAATTCTTCGTTAACCGTATTCTGAATTTTTTCCTTCAATGCATCTATTTTTAATGCTTTTGATTTTTCGGCATTAATATCATTGATTACATTTTTTTCAACTATTCCAGATATAGTATCTATATCCATGTCTATTAAATCACTTATATCATCATAATCGGACTCTTTTGGTATAGTGTCTTGCATGGTTATATTATCTACGTTCCTTATCAGTTCAACTGTCTTTTCTCTAACCTTATTCTCCACAGTTTCCATAATCCTGATTAGTTTAGGACTGTTTGTTTTTGCTATACCTTCTTTAACATATAACAACGGGTCTTCAGTTTCTCTACTTAAATATTCATCAACTTTTGCATCTACGTCAACAATATTAGTATCAACTACATCGGTTGGTATAGATTTTGAATATATCTTTTTTAAAATAGATAACAATGCTATTCTTTTAGCATCACCACTATTATCATATATAGAATTTTTTCTTAAATCTACAGTATCTGTTTTTTTTAAAGCCTCTTGTGCTTTCATTTGTTCATTTTCTATACTTTCAATATATGCTAATATACTACTCATTATAGATATCCACCTTTCTTTATTAAAAAATATTGAGCTTTATTATAATTATGTTTATTCTTAATAAAAAACAACATATTAATAATAGCATCGGAGGTGATGTACATGTGGCTAATGTTTTATTTAACCAGTTAACACAGCAAAGATTCAACGAAATAAATAAAGATGACAATGCTATATATTTTGTAACGGATACGCAAAGACTATATCTAGGCACAAAATTATATAGTTCAAATGTAGTGGCACAAGGTAACGTTGATAGTTCTTCAAATGTGGTAACATCGATAGGTATAAAAACATATGTAGATAATAAAATATCCCAAACAAATACAAATATACAAAACTATATAGATGAAATATATGAATATGTAGATAATATTTCTTCACCAGCAAGAATAATATTGACTGGCGAATTTATAGACACTAAAAAGATACCATACAATGTAATATACGATAATCTATATTTAATGGGTAATTCTAATGGGATAAACAGTACAATTATAACAGTACTATTACCAAACTTAACATTTAGAACTTTCAATATACTAACGCATTCTACATTATATACCGGAGATAAACTAGATATATTATCTGGTATAGAAACACATTTAAATGGTGACATATTCAATGTAACACCAATAGAGATAATTAATGGAAGCTCAATAAATACATCGAACGGTATATTGAATATAGTATACACTTATACATTTGAAGATATACAGAAGAATACGGTAAATAGCATAAATGGTATATTGCCAATCGAGGGTAATATAGAACTAAACTTTACTGGAGCTATAACAAATGACAATATGTTAGGAAACGCAATAAATACAAAAATAAATAATATTGATTTCGGGTCAGTATAATTATAGAAAAGGAGATATAATAATGGCTAAATTACAACTTAAGCGTGGAGAAAATCTAGGCATATCCACATATACGATATCAGAGGGTGAATTATTATTTAATATTTCTAACTCAAGATTAATAATAGGTGATGTTAATTTAAATAAAAGAGAATTTGTACCATTACCAACATCCACAACGGGTTTAGTGTTATCGGATAATGGTACATGGATATCTTTACCAACATCATTACCAAATCCAAATGCATTAACGATACAAACCAATGGTACTACAAAAGGAACTTATGATGGTTCTAGTGCATTATCAATAAATATTACTAAATCAGATATAGGACTCTCTAATGTTACAAATGAAAGTAAAGCAACAATGTTTACTAATCCAACATTTACTGGAACTATAACTGGGGTCACACCATCTGAAGGTGATAATACAACAAAATTAGCAACAACGGAATTCGTAAATACTGCCATCACAAATGGTTTATCAACAGCTGAGGCTATGCGATACAAAGGCACAATAGGAACCGGAGGTACATTAACCACGGTACCAACTACATATAAAGTAGGCGATACGTATAAGATAATAACTAATGGAACATATGCAGGTTATACATGTGAAGTCGGAGACACACTTATTGCCAATACAGCACGTACTGGAAGTGGTAATTTAAATACTGACTGGGATTGTTTACAGGCAAATATAACAGGAGCTATAGTTGCTGGAACTAATATAACTACTGGTTATTTAGCATCATTCCAATCTACAACATCATTAACATCTATACAATATGGTACTGCCGCTACTGCAAACTTGATAGTGCAAAGAGATGCTTCTGGTAATATATTGGGTGATATATTAGGAAATGCCGCTACAGCAACAAGTAGAACTATAGATGGTGTTGCGTTTAATCATTCAGATAATATAACACATTACACTACATCATCAACTGCAGCAGCAACTGCTGCTAAAGTTGCATCATTGACCGGATTTGCATTATCAACTGGTGCATCTCTGAAAGTTAAGTTTACTGTTACTAATACGGCAGAAAATCCAACACTAAATGTAAATTCTACTGGTGCGAAAGCTATATTTTATAGAGGTTCTGCCATTGCTGCAGGAACATTAGGTGCTAATAGAGTATATGAATTTATATATGATGGTACTAATTATGAGCTAGTAGGCGATGTGGATACCAATACAGTATACACGCATCCAACAGATGGTAGTGGAGCAGTAGGTACTCATTTTAGTGTTACGGTGAATAGTGCAGGACATGTAACCGCTGGTTCAACAGATATAGATTTCGGTGTCATAGTCTAATACAAGATGAATAATTAAATAGTGTTTTCACTATTTAATTATTCATCGACAATATATTAATAAACAATAACCATTTAAAAAATAGGAGGGTTAATAATGGCAAAGTTGCAAATAAAAAGAGGAACAACTTCTTCGATAAGCTCATATAGTATAAGTGTGGGCGAAATATTATTAAATACTACAAAAAATTCATTAATTATAGGTGATAGTGCTTTGGTTAAGAGAGAGATATCTTTATTACCAGTTTCGCCAGTTACAAATACATATTTAAATTCAAGCGGAAATTGGGTTAATATACAAGATGCATCATCTACAGTATCAGGTATAGTAAATATAAGTAATCAAACATTTAGTGGCGAAAAAACATTTTCAAGCAAATTAAATATAAACTCATCCACAGAATCTATATTATCTATGTCATCAGAAAATGCTTCAAATGTATATATTGATTTACTGAGAATTGGTTATGATAGATATAGTTGGAGAATATCCAACGCTGGTGGAAATTTTGAAATAAGTACATTTTTAACATCTGACCCAGCAACACAAACTAGTAAATTTAAAATTAGTTATAATGGTGGTATTACTATTGGTGAATGGAAGGCCACAACAATATCCCCTCAATACGGTGGTACTGGATTAAATAATATACCTGTAGGACAAGTAATTATAGGTAATGGGACCAGTACCCCCACCACAGTTGGTTTCGACACAATAGCGACTTTAAATAGTAATAAATTGATGACATCGGACTCCATATACAGAAATATATATAATGGAAAAACCGGATACGTTGCCAATGTATCTACGCCTGGATGGTATAGAGTTATACATAATGGAGATATATCATCATCAGCATCAAGTGTGTATTTTACAATACGTACAAATTGGAATACTAGAGAACCAACTAATATAAATTGTATATTAACAATGAATGGTATAAGTAAGGGTGCTCAATTAACAATATTATCCTGTAGTGGACAAGACACCGGTAATATCATATCTAAAATAAGAGTAGTGCATGGTTCAACAATAAATAATTTAGGAGTATACATAGATGTTTATTATACTTCATCTCTTGAAAACAATATATACGTAAGTGTGTATCACATGGCACCTTATTTAACAATGTATGAACCCGTACCCAATATAACATTGGCACCGGATATACCAACAGGTTATACGTCTGTAGAAGCTACTGTTAAGAATAGAATATACGGTAACGAATTAGGTGATTTTGTTTCTGGCTCAATGTCTGCATCAAAAACTGGAACACAGAATCTACTATTAGAATCAGTAGGTACATCTGACGTGTCTTTAAATTTAAACCGTACAGGTGGTAGAGGATTTAAGTTTTTAAATGCATCTGGGACTTTATATTTACAGCATGATTGGGATAATAGTGCTAAAGTTCCTGCAATAAACCTATTACATTTTAGCAATATAGAAAACGGTATAGTAACATATACTGATATAAGACCTTATACTGATGCTGATAGTGTACCAATAGATTTAGGTACAACTACAAAAAAATTTAATAACTTATACGCTAAACGCATAATAGGTGCTGCTGATAAATTATATACAAGTAGAAGTTTCTCTATTACTGGTGAAGTTGAATCTAATACAGTATCATTTGATGGTTCTGCTAATGTAAGTATAACTAGCGAAATTGAGAGTTACAAATTCGGCGGTAATTATACTCCAGAAACATGGGTATTATTATTGGAATCCACTCATACTTATGATAATGCAGATTTTTATGGAAAATTCAGATTACACGGATTCATGTCTTTATTTCATGGGAATGGACATGTTAATATTATTGCAGGACCTAGAGATTCTCTGTCAATAGTTTCAAAAATATCTGGATATATAGATTTTAGTTATACGAATATATTTGTATATCGTGGAACTGATAGTAAAATACGAGTATATTTAAGATTAAATGGAATCTGTTCTGGTAGATTATATTATGATAGATTACAATTTAATAAAATCAATACTTCATCAACGACAGCTCCTACAGGCACATTATTATATGATTTATCTACAGATAATAATGATGTTGTTCATAATAATGATGGCATATATGATGTTAGACATTTACGCTCAAAAACACTAACAGTTACAAATGGTGGTATAGACCCCAACGTTACATTTTCATCTCAATCAGCTGTACCTGTAACTATAACGTTAGATAGAGGCAGTGTTACAAATTATCAAATCGTTAATAATGGTACATTAAGAATATTATGTGATTATATAACATCGAAAGTTCCTTACTTTGAAATACTGAGGATAGGTAGCAATCAATTAGAGGTTATTAGAGATATACGACCCATGACGAATAATTACTCTGATTTAGGATCATCATCATTAAAATTTAAAAACATTTATGCTTATAACACAATATCTGATACATATACAGGTGAAATAAAGGGTATAGATACTGGTTTTGATATAACAGGTAGTGGTTGGAGAAGATTATATACACTAAACACAACATTTGCGCATCCACAAACATGTACAGCTTCCATTTCATTTAGATTACATTCTAGATATTCACATAATTTGCCATGTAGTGCAACTTTTCAAATAGAGACTCGTTATAGTTCCGCACCTATAATAACAATGATAAATGGTACAAGAGGGGCTGGAGTACTTGGTAGTTTACGAGCAGTATATTCATCAACCGACCCAACAATACTTCACATAGATGTATTCTTTGGAAACAGTTTAACAAATAAAGTAGTATTAACTACGATATATAATGATAGATTTTTAAACGTGTATGATGGAACAATAATACCAGAAGACCAATCTCCTTTATCGGTATATAATTTTCCAATAAATATAGATGGTATGATAATAAACACAAACCTCACATTAATAGATGGAAATTCATCCCAAGTATGTAGACTAGGTGATTTTGGAATATTTAATAGAAGGGCTACTAGATTAACATCTGGATTTGATACTATTTCCGATTCAGGGTTATACGATAGTGCTCCAGACCCAACAGCTTTTAACACTTCATTATATACACAAATTGCACAGTTTACATCTGCTGATACTGATTATGCTATGCAGATTGCATCTACAATGACTGGAAATTATCAAGAGTATGGTATAAGAAGAAAATCAGATGGTAGTTGGAGGCCATGGGCTAATTTATTAACAAGTTCTAATTCACCATTAACCGAATCTAGTTTTTTAACAAACAACTCCACAATGGGTTGGTATAAAGTAATGCGATTAAGAATGATAAGTGGTCGTACACATGGATATCATGTAACCTTATTAGTAACACATGGTAGGTGTGCAACTGCAACTATAGAAATAGTGGTGCAATCTGTAAATGATAAAGTATTATTATCATCAACAACAACTACACCTGCATATATGAAAATAATACAAATGAATACACCTATAGCCGCAATAACTTCATTCGACCCTACACATTTCAAACTAATGTACGAATGCGATACTTATCCAAATCCTAAGACGGGTCCATCATATGTTGAATTATGGGTATATTCTGGTGCACAAGGTAGAGCATATCAATTTGACGTTTTGTCAACACACTCATTCAATATAGATGCTTCAGATACTATAAGCACTAGTAGGAACAATATTGTATTTACAAAAAATCCTATTAAAGAAACTACAGGTGATATAGCACCGTTGTTAGAGGGTACTTCTTGGGGTTCAATACCATTAACATTTGGAATTATAAAACAAGATATAGAATTAAATAGTCCTATTGTTATAAATGGCAATGTTAGTAATATATCAAACATGAATAATTTTAATGGTTATTCTATTATAAAGAACGGTAGGACATTCGTGGATACTAAAAATTTAACATGTGTCGGTGGAGATGGAACTTCATGGTCATTTTCTACTTCTAATTATAATTTGATAATAACTAAAAATTCAACAATACCAATAAGACATGCCAAATTCTGGACATCTAAAGGAATGATTGCTGGAGAAAAATATCTATTTAGAATAAAATTCAAAACTTCATTGACCAAAACATCGGATGTTATATTATATTTTACACTTGGGACTTCAACCACTGGGTTAGGTTCGATAAATCTTGGTACAACTGAGGCAAATACATGGGTATATAAAGAAGTAATAGTTTCTCCAAGTAGTTTATCTGATGGTATAGCATTTACTTCAACATATGAATTCACCACGATAGGTGAAACAATAGAAGTTGAATATATGGAATGTATACCCATAAATATGGATACTGTACCAATTATGCGAGATACAACAACTGGAAATATATATAAATTAAATATAAATAATGGTGTATTAGGAATAGTACAATTATAAAAAATAAGGAGTGATTATAAATGAGAACGGCATTTATACAAAACAAAGATAATGTAGACACTATAAAATGGGTATTAGATGATTTGATAGAAGATGAGCATATTAGATTATGTAGACTATTAAATATGTCATACACTATGACTGTTAATGAAGATGTAACTGTCGGAATGACAGTTGTTAATGGTGTAGTGTATGATGGCACAAATAGAATATATCCTCCAGCGTCTTTAGATGATAGAGTTAGCAATATAGTTAATAAATTGAATATAATAGAGGACCCTTTTAAACTATCATTATCTGATTATAAACAATATTTGATAGATAAGAGTAAAATGAATTTGAAATTATTTTTAGACTATAATCCATTAGAATACAACGGTGGTCTTTATACCATGTCTGAAGATAAGCAAACTCAATTATTAGCAACATTAAACACATATGACACTATTAAGAGATTAAATGATGATATGATTAAATTAAATGAGACTTTACCAGATGAAGAAAAACATCAATTAATACCAAATATTTTAACATGGAATGAACGTGGTAAACCATGTACTGAATGGATATATGAAGATTTATTACAATTATTCTTCACTATGTTTGGTATGGTAAAAAAATTAGTTGTTAAACAACAATATTTAGAAGTAAGTATCAACAATCTTAATACTAGAGAAGAATTAGATGCCTTAGATTTAACCTTTTCATATAACGATTTTTTATAAAAAAAGAATGGCTCATTGAGCCATTCTTTTTCTCGTACTATCTATGTTGACATCATAGTACGATCCATTTGTTCCCTCCTTTCTGTTAATTCTTCTTCCGTGAAGACTCTCATCTTCACGAAAGTATCTACACCGTCTTTGTAGATGGTGTAGATTTCTGGATCGAACTGATCTATTATCAGTTCGAAATTAGCTATTGATGATATACGAACCCGTATATCCTCATCTCTCTTTCCAGCTATAATTTCCAATTCCCACTTATAGTGGAATTGGGAAATCAAGCCAAGTAAATATTCTTCTCTCATTTCTTTTGGTGTTTTCATGTATACCTCTTCCCCAGCATTTTTAAGAGTTACTGGTTCTCTTTACTCTAGGAGCATAGAAATTTACCCCTAGTTTTATATTCACTTCGATAACATATATATATATATAATGGCAATATACGATTAAATAAATAATGAGTGCTACATTTGTAGCACTCATTATTTATTACTATTTCATTAATATTCTTTTTGTAAAGTATTTTAATTCTTTTTCATATTTACAATATAAATCTTCCATTAATAACTTAAGACATATATTATCATCGTGACAAGAACTCAATATATCTTTAATATTAGACATAATTTCTTCTAATATTTCAGTTTTTGTACTTATATATGAACTCGTATTATATGATAATTTATCACAACTCAAATACTGATTCACAAAACTAAAATCTGTTTGTTCACTACACATAGACATATATGCTTCCATTAATAAATCTATATCAGAACTCATTAACTCATACATTTTTTCAGCGTCTTCGTGTATGTATTTGAAATTTATTCCTATAGATGTCCAGTGCATGTATCTAAAATTCAATGAAGCGTTAGACATAGTTTCTATTAATTTTTCTAATTTTTCCATTATATTCACAACTCCTTTCTTTTTATATATACAATAACATATTATCATCCATTTCTTCAGATATTACTCTAAGTAAATTTTTAGGATAATCTTTATATATTTGTAATTTTAACTTATAATCACATATTAGTTTAGTAAGTATGGTTTGATATACATTTAAATTTACACTATCCTCACTTACATTTTTTATCATATTTTCATATCTACGTAGAGAAGTTTCACTTGTTTGTTTTATTTTTATTATATCATCTTTATATTTTCTGGTAATATAATCTAATTCACTATTAATATCCGAATAACCCATACTTCTATAATTATCATTTGATATTAATTTATTTTTGATATTTTCATATTCGCCATTATACACTTCGACGGTGTACTCTGTGTTATTAATATGTTTGATCAAATTATCTAGTTCTTTAGTAGTCAGTATTATAAGGTCATTAATTTCATTTATTACAGCATCATGTTTTTTATACTCTATTTTTATATTACGCATAGTAGGTCTTTTTTCATATAGTTCCTTTAAGTCACCTATTCTTCCAACTATAGATATATAGTTTGCGTCTACGATAGCATCTTCATATGTTTCTTGTATATATTGTATGAACTTTTTTATCAATGCTATTATTCTTTCTATTATATTCATATTTCACCTCATTCTAAACCATATTCTGATTTTATAGTTTCATTTATATATGTGGTATTTAAATTAACTAGTATTTTATAAGTTAAATACACATCACAGTTTTTAAAGTATATCTTTAATTCTTTATAGTCTATTTTAAATTTATCAGGATGTAGCAAGTCTCCTTGTGCTCTAATTTTTATATCTAAAAATTCTATTATAGGTAACCCATGATTCAATGCATAATCTATACATTTTTTAATACTATTATTGAAAATAGATGATATATCTAGTTCATCATCATAATCTGATAACATACATGATGGTACTGCATATAATACCCATCCTCTATTTAAATTTATATCATCACTAACCAATATATCAGTAAATATAGTTGTTAGTTTATCATCTGTCTCCGGTATACTTAAATCTCTCATATAAAAATTATCAGTTGTAAATAAGTAATAAAATCCAGTAGTAAAAAAATTAACGTTCATTGTGAATGTAATCTGATAATTTTTAGTTATTTGATTAGCTTTTTCTCCATCGTCGACATTGAAATTACTAACCATACAATTTAAATACACTTTATAATATCTAAAATATTCTTTTTTACCAGTACTTCCTTGTAGTTTATATGTTATTGGATATAAAGAAATACTATTCAAATATTTTATTATATCTGTATCAGATTCTAATGTATAAGGACATCTGGTAACATAGTATTCTATTATATGCATTGGTATATAAGATTCTAAGTAAGTTTCTATACAGGTAGGTACCTCTGGCATAAATATTTGTTCTACGTATTTAGCAAAATTCAATTGCTCTAAATATGTGGAGAATACCATTATAACATCTATATTCATACTATCAGTATTTAATTTCCATTTACATTCAGAAGTATCGGTTACTATAAATGGTTCTAAATTTGTACTATTATAAGATGAATATACATCTCCAATTTGTTTAGTAGCTAGTGTATTTGATAAAAATGCATTATTGTCATTATAATCTATTCTAGGTCTAAATGCTATCGCTGGTTTTCTTTTTTTGAGAAATTCCGATGGTGTTGATTTTAATTGTCTATGTGCTAATCTGGATTGTACGTGTATTGTTTTGAAAAATTTATCTTCGAATTTATTTAGTATGTATTTTTGTATCGATGCTAATACATTGCCATATGTATGTGATATCGATGTATTAAACATACTAAATCTTATATCATTATTCATCATAGTACCTCCTTTAATTATATATATGTTTTAGCAGTATATAAAAAGAAAGAGACAAGAACACATACATATGTATGTGTTCTTGTCAAAGAATATAAATATATTTTTAAGAGGTTACGAAACTAGCGATTAATTACTGTATTAGTGCGTTCTGCTTTTAGGTAACATTGGATTGATGTAATTTTTACACCATTGTCAGTTTCTATTACTCTCACATTTAAACTTTTGATATTTTGTCCACTTTCAATAAATTTCTTGTTGTTTATAACAACTGAAAGTGTTTTTTCTTCTACATCATAACCCTCTACATACCCAATATGGATAATTGATGGTTTTCCCTCTTTTTTAAAAGTAGAGCCATCAACAGCTACTGTTACTTTAGAAAAAGGAATTGATGCTAGTATAGCTTCTACTTCATCTGTGTAGTTTTTGCCATTTTTTGCTGTACCTTGTTTAGTTTCAAAAGGTACTGTGAATTTTTTTTGTTCATTCATAATGATTATTCTCCTATTAATTTAAATTTTATTTTAATTTTCTACTAATCTAGTGTTAGTGTAAAATTAATTTTTTAGAAAAGACAATTTATTCAATTTTGTCACTATTGTCTCAATGTTACTAGAATTTATATTTTTTATATTTTCTATTAATAGCCATATATCATCACATATTAATTTAAATCTTAGTATATGATTTGTTTGTAATTTTGATAAAGCGTTAGTATATTTTTTATCTTTAAAATCATTCTTTATCATTTCCGATATTTTAGACATATATAATTGTGTTTCATCTATATATCCGTATCTCATTAATGACTCCAGAGGGTCTAATATATAAAAATATATGTCTTTATAAAAATTAAATTTCTCTTTAAGCTTTATAATATCTAATATAGACATTGTCATTACACATTCTATACCTATTTTACTATTTTTTGTATGAAGCATAAATTCTGATATATCAGAATTTATATTAAGATTATTAATAAATGATATACTTTTATTACTATCGGTGTATAATTCATTTATTATTATATTATCCTCATTATTTATATAAAAGATATTCTCATTTACAAATTTAGTTGTAATTATATCTCTTTCATCTCGTAAATTAATGAACTTTTTTGTTATTTTTTTTATATATTGATTAAATTTTTCATCTACATAGCTATCAGTATATAGACTATTATTTGTATTGAAATAGTCAAAAATATTTTGATTTTCATTATAAGAATTGGATAAGAAAAACATTGTAGTATTTATTGATATTTTTATACTAATATCATTATCCATATCATACTTCATATCATTTGAATCTATTATTTTTATTTTTAATCTGTTATCATTTAACATTGCTAAAAATTCTAGTATTGATACATCCAATTCTCGTCTATATTTTATATTATTAAATATAATTCCCTCATTATCTCTATTTAAATAATAATCGATAAATGATTTTGATATGTTTGTATTACTTTTTGATTCGTTTATTTCATTAATTGTATTTTTTATAAATTTATCATATGTATTGATATTACTCATTATCATTTGTCTCCTCTATTACGTATAAGCATCTTGATGTTCCGTCTGAAGAATCATATTTAAAGTAATCACAATTAGAACAAAATTCTATATTTATTCCAAATTGTTCTTTTATTTCGTCTTTACTTAGTTTACAATTTTTAGTATTATCCATTTTATTAATCCTCCAAATTAAAATTTTTTTTATATATTATAGTTAATATTTTGACTATAATTTTTATTTCAGTCATTATTATTGTTAGAATAATAGTACTAGTTATTGGTATTATTAAAAGTGTATAATAAATTATTTTACCTAATAATGTACTCTTTGTTTTTTTAAATTCTTTGATTTTAGAAGTTAATATTTTTATATATGAATTAAATATAAAACCATCTTCGGTCAAATTACTTGTTTTAATTTCATGGTCTACCTCATATATTTGATTTAACATTACTATTAGTAATATAAATACTAATAACACTATAACAATTATAGTTATTATAATAATCACTTCCTTTACATATTTAAATTAAGTGTCTACAGTATAATAAAATTTTATTAATTAATCTGTCTATAGACAGATTAATTAATAACTTTAATTTAAATTTTTGAAGTTCGTAAGTATTATAGTACCGGGTTGTGTTTATAAAACTAATTCAATATAATACTAATTGAATATATTTATAATTACACAACTATATCTGTATATAATACATTAAATACTAAAACTACTATTAGTCTGTTTGCCTGCGGCAAACTAAATATAAAAGATATTTAAGAACTCATTAATTAATACATATAATAAAAATAATACAATCAAACTTTATACTAATAAAAATATTTTTATTAAATAATAATTACCAGAATGTTTTGTTTTTTATAATTTTTTATAACGTATGATTTTTAAAAAATACAGTATTTCATAGCGAAATACTGTATTTTTACTATTTATTGTATATTCTTACCAAGTACGTTTCTAGCTTCTCTATCTTCGATTCTTTGGTTTAAAGATTCTAAAGCTTTAGTTACATAAATCAATGCCTCTGCATTGTATTTATTTGCAAATGGTCCATTTTGAAAATCTACTAGTCTATCTTTACAGATTTCAAGTAAGTCTGTATCGATAATTCCTCTAACAGAACCTTCTTCTTTTCTAGCACCATTTTGTAGGATTATCTCTGCTATAATATCATCTGGTTGGTCTAAATTTGTAATTATATAATGATGATTAGCACCACCATTGCCTTTTTCGTCTACCGCCATAACTGTGTTTAATTTACACTTTGTTTGAACTGTTTTTAGCTCTCTCATTTTACATTCTCCTTTAAATTAATTTGTTCTATAATTATTTTAATGTGATTAATGTAAAATGTTATTTATTTATTAATATATATATATATATATATACTTATCGATTTAATGAATTACTAGAGTATCTCGTACGTTGTAATGCGTAATTATGCCCTTCTATAAATCCATCTCTCTTGTATTTATTTAATCGCAAATTGATATCTACAAAATCATCCATTTTTAAATACTCACTCCATTCTTTAATATAACCATATTGTATAAGTTGTTTTTGTATAGATATTAAATGACAATCATATGTACCACCGAAACCTAATGAAGCGTTGTCGATGTTGGCATGAATTAACATTGTTTTGAATTTACGCTCAGAAAATTTTGATTTTAATAAATTATACATCATGTTATGGTCGTGTTTAATATTAAATTTAACTGCAATATCTCTCCATGCATGCAAGAGATTGTCGTATCTTTTTTCATAACCTCCTCGTTCATGCATTACTACACATGGATAATCTAAACGTATAAAATCTAGACTGTTGATATTATCGGTCATTATAGTATTGAAGGTGTGATTTATCAACCTATCTTTTTCAAAATCGGTATGAAAATCTTCATTCTTATAGATATAATTAGATTTTCTATATTCCATATATTCTTTAGTATCCCATACGTAATCGTCAGGGAGCCTTACATCATCTTCTATATCATACATGTAATATGCTATTTTATTATAACAAGTACATATTTCAATATAGCATGTTTCAGTACCGTATTTAAAAAACTTCGATGCTCGAAGTATATCTACATGCATAGTTTTTTCTAAATCGCATGTATATACGTAACACATGTTATCTATATTTACTGCATATGTATCACCACATACTGGGCATTTTAGCTGATTTATACTATTCTCGGTATAAACTACTTCTTTATTTGTATTTTCAAATAATATAGTATTATCTTCCTCTACTATAAATTTTAAATTTTTTTCTTTAAAATTATTTATACTACCGAATATTATTGTTATAATAAGAGATATTAAAGTGTATATATTTAATATGACACCATACATTAACCCTATCAATAATATATGTACGAAGGCCCCGATTCTCGTGCTCTCGGCATAATCTAACTTATCGATATCTTTACTTACCATCTTAATAGCACCCATATAATTCTTATTATTATATTTTTCCACGTGATACTTTGTACGTATTGATAAATCTTCTGTTTTCATATTTTCACCTACTTTCTTATATATAGAATTACTAACGTGTACAAATATATAATATATAAACAAAAAAAAATAAAAAAATAAATTTATATAAAATGGAGATGGTTATAACCATCTCCATAATAATGTATCTAATGCTAACTAAATTATAATATGTCTGCTCATATTATAAACCCATGCCGATACAAACATGGTGCTCCCGTCACTCTTCATCTTACCGATAGACGGAGTTTCATTGACCACTCAATTAACTATAAAATCATACAGGTTCATAGTTAATTTTCTTTGTGTGAATGTATCCTACAATACATCATTTAACTCCCAATGACGAGTTAAATACGGTGCCATACCGCCGTTATCACACACTTATAACCGTAGCTACAGTGTGGTTCTTTATAGTGCAACGTTACGGATAATTACACTTTACAACGATATAACATATAATTTATATAAATGAATATACGATTTTCAATCCAGGACCATACAAAAAATGAAAGGATGTATAACACCCCCTCTCATCCTAATAAGATTATATTAAGTCTAGAGATACGGCTATTTCTCTAGCTCTTCTTAATAGGACATCCTTATCATTTTTCAAGGTCTCATCTATAATCTCATCTAGTATNNTAATCTCATCTAGTATCTGACCTAATACTAGTTTTATAGATGGACCTTTAAGTCCAATGGCTAACATGTCACCTCCTTTGACAGCCAATTTGGACCTATCCAATACGGATGCCTCAGACTCTATAACATTGATGAAATTTGTTATAACGTCCAATTGTCCGTATTTTTTAGCTCTATTGAAAGGGGACTGAGCATCTATATCCGCCTTTCTAACAGCTAAGAATTTTTTAGCTGTTTCGATAGAGCTGTTCATGATAAATCTCTTGCAAGCACTCTTACTTGCATGCAAGTCATTATCATGCGTTTTTATCAAATAGAGAGCTTCGTTTATAAACCTCCTCTCGAAATGAAGCCTCTCTAAAATATCTGTAGATATTTCCGCAGACACGGCAGGGTGTCCGTGGAATTTACCTACACCATCAACCATTTGCTTGGTTGATGGTTTTCCAATGTCATGTAACAACATAACAATTTTTAACATGACATCGGAAGAAACCGACTCCACTGCTCTCAATGTATGATCGAAAACAGTAGAGTCGTGGTTTGGATTATCCTGGCTCAACCCGAATGAGGGTCTTAACTCAGGAATAATTTCAAACAATATCTCACTGTAAGACGTGAGTATTGTTCTGACACTGTTTCCCAACAGTATCTTTACAAGCTCGTCTCTAATCCTGTCATTAGAGACGAACTTTAGATTAGACTTTTTCTCTATTGCAGCTTTCGCTGTATCTGCATCTAGAGAGAAGCCTAATCTGGATGAGAATCTTAGTGCTCTTAAGATTCTCAATCCATCTTCATCAAATCTGTCGTTGGCTGAACCAACAGATTTGATTACCTTGTTCTGAATATCTTTAACCCCGCCGAAAGGGTCTACGATATCTTTACCATTGAACGCTATTGCATTCATGGTAAAATCCCTTCTTGCAAGGTCTTCAAGAAGGGATTTTGTTTGACGGACTTCACATTTTCGCCCGTCACAGCCTACGTCCGTCCTGTAGGTTGTGATCTCTAATTCGGTACCATTTACATCAGCCACAATGGTACCAAATTTTCTGCCTCCCCTGTCGAATTGAGGGAATCCACTTAAGACTTCCTCAATTTCTTCAGGGGAGGCTGAGGTGGTCATGTCCCAGTCCTTGGGAGTTAAACCAAGGACTGAGTCGCGTACACAACCACCGACTATGTACGCTTCGTGTCCATGCTGCTCTAGCATGGAGATTACTAGAGCAGCATCTTTATTCATTTCTATATTCATGAATTATCCCCTTTCCTTAAAATTTTAATTCACTTTTAAAAATAATATATAATTATTATATTAGAATGTACGAATGTAAAAAAAGAAGTTGATTATAGTAATCAACTTCTTTTTTATCTAGTTATCTACCTCTCAATCTTTTTTCAAATTTAGCGGCATCAGAAATAGCACGATCTAGTTGTACTAAGAGAGATGCCCTCTTATAGGAACCTACAGGACATTCGGCCATCTCTCTCGAGAGATTTTCAATGTCCTTGTAGATTCGTTTGTTGTCGTATGTATCTGCAGCAGCCTCTCCAACTGCAGATAATACAGAGCCTAATCCTTCTAAAAATCCCATTATTTATTCTCCTTTCTTGTCAATACCGNNTGTTGAATATACGATTTTGTAAATTCAGAAACAGCCTCTAAAAATTCCATTATTTATTCTCCTTTCTTGTCAATACCGGTACACCATTAAATGTTTCTGTGAATGTTAATGGTGTACGTGTATTCATGCTTATTTTGAATAGATAATCTGCCTTATCAGCTGCTATAATAGGCATGATTACCTCATTTAATTCCGGCTCCAATATATCATCGGATATGGAACCAATGATAACTGAGTCAGTGTCTTTTTTTATACTTTGAAGAACCTCTTCTATGGTTCTTCCGGAAATTGTCACATACTTAATATACCTATAAATATTACTATCTGCACCGCACAAAGTACCGATAGCAGCATTTATATTTTCTACAATATTTTTTTGGTTGTCTCTTGGGAATGTTCTACATATAACATTCCCATTTTCATCAGAATATGCAATTACGTTGCCGTTAATATGTCTATATATAATCGAATTCGGTATATCACCATCTATATCATCTCCCTGGATATAGATTTTGTATGCACTATCTGAGGTATATTTGTATACCTCTATGTCTGATATTGATTCGATAGTATTTATGTCGAATCCACTAGAATACAAGGCGTTTTTCATCCCCGTGGTCTTTGTGTTCAATAATGATTCTGTTATAGAATCATTATTAATCACACAATTGCAATATAGGTTATTAATATAAGGAAGAGTACTTTTTATAAACTCTTCCTCATTATACTTTGTTACGAATTCGATATCGTTCCCAACGATATCCTTCCCATATATAGTCACAATATATATGGGATTTATTGATATCTTACTCTCTACAAATCTCACTACGCATCATATCCTTTCTCTATAATAACTCCTGTGTTTAACATTTCTGTCAGTATATCACATATCATCTCGATACCAACGCTCGTATTTTCGCAATCAATCTCGATTGCGAAAAATGGTAAACTATCATCTGGTTCATCACTGCCGATGGTTTGAAGTATGAACGCTTGTCGGTGTCTATAATCGTATACAAAGAACAATTTGGTATTATTGTCGATGTTGGTTTTGTTATTTATTATAGAACATGCTGATGCGATGTGTTCCTGTTCTTCTTTAGAGAAGAACTCTGGTTTGATCTCTGGTTTACTTTTAGCCTCTATTTCCCATTCGGTTGTTCTACATATGCTATTAGCATGTTGAACTGAGAATAGTGAGGAGAAGTTATTGGTTTCCGTTTCCCACGTAACTTCACAATGGTCTGAATGTCTATCGTATTCAAACCAATAAACATTTTTCCCACTGTGGGTTGAATACTGGATGGTGATATAATCACCATCCATTTTTTCAGTGTATATCGGTGTGGTGTCATCACATGGATAAATGTTCTCTTTTAGAGAACACTGTAGCTGCTCTATATTTATTGGCAGTACCATCTCTTTGGACTNNCAAACGCTACCGAAGTCTTTGTTAAATTGTATTTTCATATATACCTCTTTCCCACCATTTAGAGTTGGTGGTTCTCTTATAACTAGGAGCATAGAAATTTACTCCTAGTTTTTCATTTATTCAAGTATTTAAAGACGACTGGTATATTATAATATACTAGTTGTCCCTATCTTGCACTCAAAAGCAATCACTTTACTAATTGCTTTCTTTAACTCATTCATGGTATTAATTCTTTTTTGAGAATTAATACCATCGAATGGAATTCTGGCCATGTCGTCAGAGAGGTCTTCTACATCTCTGTGCAACGCCAATGACAAGTACCTATTAAGCGATGT
>MTKX01027165.1_pt1 | contig 36870 bp, 31 predicted proteins | sample 1042771 | NCBI WGS metagenome assembly MTKX01 (sample SAMN06212183, study PRJNA360534) | anaerobic digester metagenome | biome: Wastewater treatment plant; material: sludge; isolation source: anaerobic digester fed with sludge from wastewater treatment plant | place: Denmark: WWTP Randers ...
ATCAGATTTGCCGCACAGTATAACCGCCTGCTTCCCTGGCGTCAATCCCTACTTTTCTGCGCTATACTCATCGCTGATGGTCAGGGCGTCAAAGTCGCGTTTCTCTTCCCTATCACTCCGTCGTGGCCGGATTTCCGAGTCATCGGCAGATTATCACAGTGCGGCGCGGCCTCCACTCGGAGCCGTCCTTCACCACCACCTGGCATCTTGTGCGTTAAGGTTCACTCGCAGGGACAGTATAACATTATACGTCACTTTTGTCAAGTCCCCAATTTGCGATGGTTCACCAGCAATCGGCTTCCCGGCGGCCGGCTCCGGATACCTTGAGGGGCAGAGGTTTATACCACTACCCGCCCGGCCTGTCAAATCGTCGCGACGCCCGTGCCGTACCGCCGGGCCCCGGCAGTGGGTGATGCGCCTCCCGGATTCATCGACGTCCTGCGCGCAAACTGTGCAGCAGCCGTAGCACACACAAAGCCGCTCTTGATCTGCCCGGGCTTTTCGAGTATAATCGTTATGACCACATGCCTTCCGGTCGCCGGCCGGACAGGCCGGAGATACGGATGAAGGACGACCGCAGACAAGCACAAACCGAGGAGCAGGTCGCTGTCCTGATGCAGCGCGGCCGCGAGGCGGCCCAGGCAGGCCAGCGCGCTCGTGCCCGGCGCTACTTTGCCGCCGTCCTCGAGATCCAACCGCGCCACAAGGAGGCCTGGCTGGCCCGCGCAACCGTCGTAGACGACCCCCAGGAGGCCATGGCCCACCTGGTGCACGTCCTGGCCATCGATCCGGCCGAGGCGCGGGCCCATGCCGGCATCCGGAAACTGCGGCGGGCGGCGGGGAATCGCCCTGCCTATCGCCGCGAGGCACTCGTGCCGGCGGTCAGCATCTCTCACGCACCGGTACCGCGGCCCCTGGTGGCCGCCGGCGAGCCGCCCGAGCGACCGGCCCGGCCCTGGCCCTGGGGCTGGGCCATCCTGGCCCTGGTTTCCCTGGCCCTCGTCGTCCTGGCGCTGGCCAGCGACACGCCGCGCAGCGTCCTCGCGGCGCTGTTGCCCACACCCACGCCGACGCCGACCTACACGCCCACGCCGACCAACACCCCGACGCCGACCTACACGCCCACGCCGACGAATACCCCGACGCCAACCTACACGCCCACGCCCACACCCACCTATACCCCCACGCCCGTGCCCACGGCGACGCCCACGCCGACCAGGGTACCTCCCGACCAGAGCGAGACGGAAAAGTGGATCGAGGTCGATCTCTCTGAGCAACGGCTCTATGCCCACGAGGGCCAGACCACGGTTCTGAACGCCGTCGTCTCGACGGGCACCTGGCAGTACCCGACGGTCACCGGCCGCTTTCGCGTCTATGCCAAGTACCGGGCGACGCGCATGACCGGGCCGGGCTACGACCTGGCCAACGTGCCGTGGACCATGTTCTTTTACGCGGGCTATGCCATCCACGGCACCTACTGGCACAACAACTTTGGCCACCCCATGAGTCACGGCTGCGTCAACATGACGACCACCGAGGCCAAGTGGCTCTACGAGTGGGCGCCCAAAGGCACCCTGGTTGTGGTGCACCAATAGACGGCCAAACGAAAGAACTCACGCCCGCCGTCCCTGCGGCAAGCGATAGAAGATAGAAAGTAGACAGAGGAAATGATCACACCGGCTGGCACAGAGTGCCGCTATTATTACGAGGACTTTTACCGGGGCCGGCACAAGCAAGAGTGCCGGCTCATCGCGCAAAACCCACGCTCCGCGCCATGGCGCCCGGAGCTGTGCAAGAGCTGCCCGGTGCCGGGCATTCTGCGGGCCAACGCCTGCCCCAACATGGTCCTGGAGGGCCGCGTCGAAAAGCGGATGCTGGGCCTCAGGCGCCAGGTGGCCGTGGAGGCCGTGTGCAGCAAATACCTGGTGGAAGTGGAAGAGCCCCACGTTGGCTGCGGGCACTGCCACGAAGAACGGGCAGCAGCCCAGATCCTGGAAGGGAGAGAGCCGTGAACCCCCTGGACGTATTAAAGTACGGGCACCGCACGGTGCTCAAGGTGGTGGATGGCCTGCCGGAGGCCGACTGGCATACCCCCGGGGTGGTGGGCGTGTGGTCGACCAAGGACGTCATCGCCCACCTGGCCTCCCACGAGCAGGTGTTGGTCGAGATCTTGCAGTCACTCCTGGGCGAGGCGACGACGCCCACCCTGGATCGCTTCAAGCTGGGGACGGCCGAGTTTAACGACCCCGAAGTGCTCCGCCGCCAGCCCATGACCGTCGACGAGGTGCGGGCCGAGCTGGCCGACGCCCACGCCCAGACCCTGGTGCTCCTGCCCCAGATCCCCGAGGATGTGCGCAGGCGCGCGGGCACCCTGCCCTGGTATGGCGCCGAATACGATCTCGAGGATTATATCTGTTACGGCTGCTACGGGCACAAGCGCGAGCACTCGGCCCAGATCGACAGCTACCGCTCCAGGCTGGGGCGCTAGCCCCGTCCGGAGCGGTAGCTGTTCGTAACTTACCTATCAGCCGCTAGTCCGTGGTCTCGCTGGCCTGGTCCATAGACTGGGGCAACTCCACGGGGATGGCCTCCTGGCGCCGAAACTCCAGGCCACGCTCGTCGCCTTCGGTTTCGCCCAGGTCGGCGATCACCTGGTCGCCGGGCTGAAGCTCACCGCGCAGGATGCGCTTGGAGAGCGGGCTCTCGACGTAGCGCTGCAGTGTGCGGCGCAGCGGCCGGGCGCCAAAGGCCGAGTCAAAGCCCTCCCTGGCCAGCCAACCGCGGGCTGCGTCTGTCAACTCCACGTTGATCCCACGCTCGCCCAGGCGCTCGCGGATCTCGTTCATCTGCAGATCGACGATCTGCTCCATGTGCTCCAACGTCAGGGTATGGAAGATGACGATCTCGTCGACGCGGTTCAGGAACTCGGGCCGGAAGGTCTTTTTCAGACCCTCCTCGATCTTGGTCCTGGCCTCCCGCGCCTCTTCGTCGCCGCCGGGCTCGCCCGACCGCAAGAAGCCCAGCGTGCCGCCCTGGCGGGCGTACTCGGTGCCGATGTTGGAGGTCATGATGATCACCGTGTTGCGGAAATCCACGATCCGTCCCTGTCCATCGGTCAGCCGGCCATCCTCCAGGATCTGCAGCAGCGCGTTCCAGACGTCCGGGTGCGCCTTCTCGATCTCGTCGAACAGCACGATCTGGTAGGGCCGCCGGCGAACGGCCTCAGTCAACTGGCCGCCCTCCTCGTAGCCCACGTAGCCGGGAGGCGCGCCAAAGAGGCGGCTCACGGTGTGCTGTTCGCGGTACTCGCTCATGTCGATGCGCACCATGGCGTCCTGATCGTCGAACATGAACTCGGCCAGCGCCTTGGCCAGCTCGGTCTTGCCCACGCCCGAGCTACCCAGGAAGATAAAGCTGCCGATGGGCCGGCGCGGGTCCTTCATGCCACTGCGCGCCCGCCGGATGGCGTCGGCGATGGCATTGATGCCCTCTTCCTGGCCGATGATCCGCCGGTGGAGGTGCTCCTCCATGCCCAGAAGCCTGTCGGCCTCGGTCTGGAGCAGGCTGTTCACCGGGATGCCGGTCCAACTGGCCACCACCTCGGCAATGTCCTCCGCGTCCACGATCTCGTCCAGGCCGGTCTCCTTGCGCCAGGCGTCGCGCTGCTCGGTAAAGTCGCCCTCCATGGCCATGCGCTCGGCCTTGTACTGGGCGGCCCGCTCATAGTCGCGGTTCTGCCAGGCAGCCTCTTCCTCGGTGGCCAGCTTTTGCAGGCGAGCCTTGAGCTGCCGCAGGTCGGTGGGCATCGAGTAGATGGCCACGCGAAGCTTGCTGGCCGCCTCGTCGATGAGGTCCACGGCCTTGTCGGGCAGGTGGCGGTCGGTGACGTAGCGCTGCGACAGGCGCGCCGCGGCCACGAGGGCGTCGTCGGTAAAGCTGACGTTGTGGTGCGCTTCGTAGCGGTCGCGCAGGCCGTAGAGCATCTCGATGGTGTCTTCCACCGACGGCTCTTCGACCCAGATGGGCGCAAAGCGCCGCTCCAGGGCGCTGTCCTTCTCAATGTAGCGGCGATACTCGTCGGGTGTCGTCGCGCCCACGCAGCGCAGCTCGCCGCGGGCCAGGGCGGGCTTCATCATGCTCGAAGCGTCCATGGCGCCCATGGCGCCGCCGGCGCCGACCACGCTGTGGAGCTCGTCGATGAACAGGATGATCTCGCCCTCGGCGCGCTGGATCTCTTCCATGGCGTTCTTCAGCCGCTCCTCGAACTCGCCCCGGAAGCGGGTGCCTGCCACCATGGCCCCCAGGTCGAGCTGCAAGACGCGCTTGCCGCTCAGGATCTCGGGCACGTCGTCTTCGGCGATCTTGAGCGCCAGCCCCTCGACGATGGCCGTCTTGCCCACGCCCGCGCCGCCGATGAGCACCGGGTTGTTCTTGGTGCGCCGGCTCAGGACCTGGATGAGGCGCAAGATCTCGCTGTCGCGGCCGATGACCGGGTCCAGCTTGCCCTCGCGGGCCAGTTGTGTCAGGTCGCGGCTGAACTTGTCCAGCGTGCGATAGTGGCTCTCGGCCTGGGGCGTGGTCACCTTTTGCCCGCCGCGCACCTCTTCGACGGCGTCCAGGATCCGCTTGCGCGTCACTCCCACCTCCGCCAGGATGCGCGAGGAGGGGGTGTTCCGCTCGCTGGCGATGGCCAGGAACAGGTGCTCGGTCGAGATATAGTCGTCCTTCAGTCGCGACGCCTCGTCGTTGGACTGGTCGATGATCCGCTTGAGCCTGGGGGTGATGTACACCTGCCCAACCCCTCCCCCATAGATCTGGGTGCGGGGCGAGCGTTTCAGCTCTTCGTCCAGGCGCCGCGTGATGGCTTCCAGGTCGACACCCATGCGCTGCAAGATCTCGGGAATGACCCCGTCCGGCTGCTCGATGAGCGCCAGAAGCAGGTGCTCGGTGTCCACCTGGGTATGTCCATAGCGTTGCAGGACTTCGTAGGCCCTCATGGCCGCGTCCTGCGCCCGCTCGGTAAAACGATCAAATCGCATCATTTCTGAATACCTCTTTTCTTCGCTCCGCGAAGACTTGAACTCTCTGAGTAAGGCCGGCCTCAAGTTCCGGCCCACGCGTATTGTTCTCTCTATACGTCTATCTTAATCAAACGGCGCCCCGTGTAAGTAGCACACGTTACGCAACGTATAATCAGGCTGCCTCCTTGCCCTGCCACGGCCGCAGCGGCGACGGGCAGGACAGGGCCGGGCAGCCCTCCTTAACATTATAACCCCGATTCCATTTCCTGGCAAGGGGCCTTCCGACTCTGAAAGCCCACCGGAACCAAAAGCCCGGGAGAAGCGTCCCATATCTGGCAGGTATCCCCTGCCAGATCTCGATGGAGGTGGAGAATGGACAAGAGGATGTTGCTATTGAGCGCTCTCACCGCTCTCATTCTCCTGCCCGGCCTCGCGCTGGCGCAGGGCCCCGTCCAACCCCAAGACTCGGATCGGATTTCAGGGCAACAGCGGCGACTATGTGTCGCTTGCCGACGTGACCGGCGAGCCCTACCTTTCGCGGCTCATCGCCTGGGACGCCGTCAAGTGGGTCAAGAAGTAGGGGTTCCAGGGTCCCAGCGGGATCTGGCAGCCAGATTCAATTGTTAACCCGAGGGCCGGGCCGGGATCCTCTCCCGGCCCGGTCTAGTCCCCCGTCGTAGCGTTCGTTTGTTGGGCGCCTGCTCCGTGCTATCAGGCAGGCTGGGCGGCCCTGTTCACCCGCTCGAAGGTCAGGTGACCGTCCACGGCGTCGACGCGCACCCGGTCTCCCTCCTGGAAGTCGCCCTGGAGGAGCCGCAGGGCCAGGGGATCCTGGACCTGGCGCTGGATGACGCGCTTTAGCGGGCGGGCGCCATACGCCGGGTCGTAGCCCTCCTCCGCCAGCAGATCTCGGGCCGCCTCCGTCAGATCGATCTCCAGCCCGCGGCCGGCCAGCAGCCGGCGCAGGCCCTGCACCTGGATCTCGACGATCTCCTTCAGGTGCTCCCGCGACAGCCCGTGGAAGATAATGATCTCGTCGATGCGGTTCAGGAACTCGGGGCGGAAGTGCTGCCGCAGCGCCTGCATCACCAGGTCGCGGCGCTGCTCGTCGGTTTGCACCTCCCGGCCGTCCAGGAACTCGGTACCCACGTTGGAAGTCATGATGACCACCGTGTTGCGAAAGTCCACCGTTCGTCCGTGCCCGTCCGTCAGCCGCCCGTCGTCCAGCAGTTGGAGGAGCACGTTAAACACCTCGGGGTGCGCTTTCTCGATCTCGTCAAAGAGCACCACGCTGTACGGGCGCCGGCGCACGGCCTCGGTCAATTGCCCGCCCTCTTCGTAGCCCACGTAGCCGGGCGGCGCGCCCATGAGGCGCGAGACGGTGTGTCGCTCCTGGTACTCGCTCATGTCGATGCGGACCATGGCATCCTGGTTGTCGAACAGGAACTCGGCCAGGCTGCGAGCCAGCTCGGTCTTGCCTACGCCCGTGGGCCCCAGGAACAGGAAACTGCCGATGGGCCGGTTCGGATCCTGGAGGCCGGCCCTGCTGCGTCGCACCGCGTTGGCGACCACGGTAATGGCCTGATTCTGGCCCACGACCCGCTGGTGGAGACGGTCCTCCATGCGCAGCAGCTTCTCGATCTCGCCCTCCAACAGCCGGCTGACCGGCACCCCGGTCCAGCTCGACACGACGGCGGCAACGTCCTCGGCGTCCACCTCTTCCTTCAGCAGTTGCTGGCCGTCCTGCTGCAGCGACTTGAGCTGCTCTTCCTGCTGCTCCAGTTGCTTTTCCAGGCGGGCCAGCTCGCCGTACTTTAGCTCGGAGGCGCGCTGAAAATCGTATCGGCGCGTGGCCTCGTCGGCCTGGTGGCGCACCCGCTCGATGTTCTCCTTGGTCTCCTGCATCTTCTGGATGGCGGCCCTCTCCTGCTCCCAGCGGGCGGTGAGAGCGCGGCTCTCCTCTTGCAGGTCGGCCAGCTCCTTCTCCAGCTTTTGCAGGCGGTCCTTGCTGGCCTTGTCGCGCTCCTTTTTCAGCGCCTCGCGCTCGATCTCGAGCTGCATGATCTGGCGATCGACGCGGTCGAGCTGCTGCGGCTTGGAAGTAATCTCCATGCGCAGGCGGCTGCCCGCCTCGTCGATCAGGTCGATGGCCTTATCGGGCAAGAAGCGCTCCGTGATGTATCGGTCCGACAGCACCGCCGCGGCAATGACCGCCGAATCCTGGATGCGCACGCCGTGGTGCACCTCGTAGCGGTCCTTCAGGCCGCGCAGGATGCTGATGGTGTCTTCCACGCTGGGCTCGTCGACCAGGACCGGCTGGAAGCGCCGCTCCAGGGCGGCGTCCTTTTCCACGTGCTCGCGGTACTCGTCCAGCGTCGTGGCGCCCACCATGTGCAGCTCGCCACGGGCCAGCATCGGCTTGAGCATGTTGCTGGCGTCCATGGCGCCCTCGGCCGCGCCCGCCCCGACGACGGTGTGGAGCTCGTCCAGGAAGACGACGATCTGTCCCTGGGCGTCGGTGATCTCTTTCAGGGCAGCCTTGAGCCGCTCCTCGAACTCGCCGCGATACTTGGCGCCGGCGATCATGGCCCCCAGGTCGAGCTGGATGAGGCGCTTGTCCTTCAGCCCCTCGGGCACGTCGCCATGCACGATGCGTTGGGCCAGGCCCTCGACGATGGCCGTCTTGCCCGTGCCCGGCTCGCCGATGAGCACCGGGTTGTTCTTGGTGCGGCGGCTCAGGACCTGGATGACGCGCCTGATCTCTTCGTCGCGGCCGATGACCGGATCGAGCCTTCCCTGGCGGGCCTGCTCGGTGAGGTCGCGACCGTAGCGCTCCAGGGTCTGGTAGGTGCCTTCGGGATTTTGCGAGGTGACGCGCTGGCTGCCCCGAATGCCCTGCAGGGCGCGGAGCACGGCATCGCGGCTCAGCCCGTGGCTCTGCAAGAGCTGGGCCACGCTTCCCGCGCGCTCTTCCAGCAGCGCCAGGAGCAGGTGCTCGGTCGAGATATAATCGTCACGCAGCTCGCCCGCCACCTTCTCGGCGCGATCCAGGCTCTGTTGGAGCTGTCGCGAGAGGCCCACATGGGCAGTGCCACCGTAGACCTTGGGCCTGCGGTTCAACTCTCGCTCCACCTGCTGCGCCAGGGCAGCCGGCTGCAGGCCCAGGCTCTGCACCACCTGGGGCACCACACCCTCCGACTGGCGAAGCAGGGCCAGGAGCAGGTGCTCCCCTTCGATCTGTCCGTGGCTATATTCAGCCGCCAGGCTTTGCGCCTGCGCGATGGCTTCCTGTGCTTTCTCTGTATAACGATTCAAATCCATAGAAATACTCACCTTCTCTTTTGACCTTTTGGCGCCGATATTGTAGGCCAGGGACGTTAGACGAGCGTGTGAGGAGTGTTAGAGATCTGTTAGACTTTTTCTTCGCGCCCGGCCCCCCTCGATCCCGGTACCGCCAGGTGCGATTTGACGAAATGGGTTCTTTGCTGTACAATGAGAGTGCCATAGTCCGAACCAGGCCTGCACTCTCGGGAGCAGTGAATGCCCGAGGACCGGAACGCCAAAGATAACCGGATCGCCGTTGATTCCTGGAACAGCGCAAAGGTGGTGCTCGCGGATGGGGAAGGCAGAACCTTCATGCCTTGAAAGGCTTATACGGCAGGCGCCCGGTTCTCAACAGCGGGCAGTGCCAGAACGATAGAGAGACCCGTCTCTGCGCGACGTCTTGTCGCGACATCAGGACGGGTCTTTTTTGTTCCCGGCACACCCTGGCCATTGGAGAGCCATTGGCGCCGGTGCAGTTACAGGCCAGGACGAGTTGGAGAAAGGAGGTGACGCAGGGGAATACAGACGGCTGGCAGGCCCCCCAGGCCTGGCGTTTCGCGGTCGCAAAGTCGATCAGGATCGAGTAGGAGAAATGGAGGCGAAGATGTGCCCGGCTGGTACAAGTCCCTCCTGGGCCGCGACGAGTGGATCCATCTCATGGGCACAGCCAGCGGACAGTTCGACATCTTCTATGGCGTCGTCTGGGGCACCCGCACGGCGCTGCTGGTCGGAGTGGCCATCACCGCCATTACGGTGGTCATTGGCCTCATCGTGGGCGCTCTATCGGCCTACTATGGCGGCTGGCTGGACGACGTGCTGATGCGCATCACCGAGATCTTTTTGGCCTTTCCCTTCCTCCTGGCGGCCCTGACGCTGTCGGCCATCCTCGTGCCCCTGTTCGGGCGGGGGATCTGGGCGGCCATGATCGCACTGGTCGTCTTCGGGTGGATGACCTTCGCCCGCCTGATCCGTGGCGAGATCATGGCGGCCAAGGAGCGGGACTATGTGCTGGCAGCGGAGGTAGTGGGTGCCCGCAACATGCGGGTCCTCGTGCGTCACATCGTGCCCAACGCCATCTATCCGGTCTTGATCCTGGCGTCGATGCGCATTGGAGACTATGTGCTTTCGTTTGCGACGCTCAGCTTTTTGGGAGTGGGCACCGAGATCGGCTATGCCGACTGGGGGCAGATCATCAGCTTTGCCCGCGATTGGATCCTCAGTCTGGATGTCCACTGGTACATCATCGTCTATCCCGGCGCTGCTTTGCTGTTGTTTGGGCTGGGCTGGAACCTGATCGGCGACGCCCTGCGCGACATCCTGGACCCGAGGCTCCGCTCATCTCGAGGTTGAGGAGCCTTTGCAGGGGATTGCATACGCACTGCCGCTGTTTATCGCCGCCGGAGCGCTGGTGCTCCTGGCACACTATGGCTGGCGCCACCGCGCAGCCCATCCCGCGGCGCCGGCCTTTGTGCTGCTCATCGTGCCTGTGGTCATCTGGCTGGTGGCCTATGGCTTCGAGATTCTGGCCGGCGACGTGGCGGCCAAGGAGGCCTGGGAAACGGTCATCATCGTTTCCCTGGCCTGGCTTCCGTTCTTCTGGCTGCACTTTGCCATCAGGTATTCGGGGCAGGAGGCCTGGCTCACCCGCCGCAACCTGGTTCTCCTGGCGCTGCCATCCGTCGCCACCACCCTGCTGACCCTGACCAATCCCCTCCACGGGCTGGTCTGGACCGATATCGTCATCGACAGCTCGGGCCCCTTCCTGGCGACGGTGCCCGCCCGCGGGCCATGGTTCTGGGTGCACACCCTCGCCTGCTACAGCTACATCCTCGCCGGCAACGGCCTGTTCGTAGTCTTTATGTCTCGCACGGCGGCCATTTTCCGCCGCCAGGCCCTGGCGGTCGTCCTCAGCAGCATGATCCCCCTCATGGGCAACGCCCTGCACCTGACAGGCATGATACCGGTGCCCGGCTTCGATCCCGGCGCCTTTGCCTTTGCCCTGTCGGCCGGGTTTACCGCCGTGGCCCTGTTTCGCTACCACCTCCTCGACGTCGTGCCCATCGCCCAGCGCGTTGTGCTGGACCACCTCCTGGAGGGCGTCATCGTCCTCGATCCTTACGATCGCATCGTGGACATCAACCCCGCGGCACGGCGCATGTTGGGGCTGGGGCCCCACGAGCTGGGCGGCCAATTGGCCTCGGAGGTGCTCCAGCCGCCCGAGATCCTGACCCACTGCGTCGAGCCCGGGCAGGAGCCAAAGAGGATCCCCGTCACCCGGGGAGAGGTGCAGCGCTGGCACGAGGTCCTGGCCCTGCCCATGACGGGTACCCGCGGGCGGTATGAGGGGCGCGTCCTCGTCGTCCGCGACGTCACCGAGGCCCGGGCCGTGGAGATGCTGCGCCGGGACCTGGCCCGCGTGACGGTTCACGACCTGCGCAATCCCCTTAACGTCGTGGCCGCCGGCCTGGACGTCCTGGCGGGCGCCGGTCCAGGGGCAATGGACCCGAGCCTGGCCAACTTTGTCCAACTGGCGCGCGCCAGTTGCCACCGCGCCCTGGACCTGGTGAACACGATCTTGCAGGTGAGCCAGTTGGAAAGCGGCCGGATGCCCCTGAACCGGCGGCCCGTCCAGGCTGCCAGGCTGATCGCCGACGTCACGCAGGAAATGAGCCTGCTGGCCAGGGAGAACGAGCTGTCTTTGGAGGTCCGCGTGCCCACCAGCCTGCCCGTCGTATGGGCCGACGAGGCGCTGCTGCGCCGCGTGCTGGAGAACCTCGCGGGCAACGCCATCAAGTTCACGCCGCCGGGCGGCCGGGTCATCGTCGCCGCCCGTCCTGTGGGCGACGCGCTGCTCATCCAGATTTCCGACACAGGGCCCGGCATCCCTCCCGAGCTGGAGGGCCGGCTCTTTGAGAAATTCAGCTCGGGCCCGGGGCCGCAGCAGGGCACCGGGCTGGGGTTGGCCTTCTGCCGGCTGGCCGTGGAGGCACATGGCGGCCGGATCTGGATCGAGGACAGCTCGCCGCAGGGTACGAGCGTGCACTGCACCATCCCGCTCCGCGACAGCCAGCGCGCCGGTTAGCGCCGCGCCGGCGGCCCGCCTGCCTAACCCTCCGGAACCCGATCCCAGCCCACGGGGGTGGGAGGCGGCGTGCCCCCCAGCTCCAGGTAGGCGCTCTCCACGTTGCGCTGGTGGCAGCCCAGGTTCTCGTCCTGGTGGCGATAGGTCATCGCGCTGCACGCCTCCACCGTTTCCTCGACGCCCTTGCCCTGCCCCACGGCTTCGGCCACCCGCGCGTGAAGCTCGGCCAGGTAGGCGCGATCGTGGGCCAGGCGCGCCGCGATCTCGCCCGGGTCGGAGGTGGGCTGCCCGTGCCCGGGCACGAGGATGCGGATATCCCACGACGCCAGCGCCGACAGGGTTTCCTTGTAGGCCGGCAGGCTGTGGCAGACGTACGAGATCTCCACGTCGCTGAGCATATCGGCCGCCCACAGCACGCCCGACCGCGGGTCGTGGACGACGCATTGATCGGCCTCGTGGCCTGGCGCGTGGACCAGTCGCAGGCGCAGCTCGCCGACGGCAAGCTCGTCCTCCCGGTCAAAGGTCCGGGTAGCCACCGGCAAGGCAAAGGACTCAAAGCCCTTCACGGAAAAGGCGGCCACCCACTGGGCAACCTGCGCCAGGATGCGCTGTGCCCTCTCGCCGGCGATGGTTCGCGCGTAGAGGGCCTGGGCGACGACGGGCGCGCCGGTAAAGGCCGCGACGCCCAGGAGATGATCCCAATGGCCGTGTGTCAGGACAATGGCCCGCACCTCGGCGTCGCGCTCCTCGACAAAGCGCCCGATGGCCTGCACCTCCTGGGGCAAAATGCCGGGGTCGATGAGGCATGCCTGCCCCCCGCTGACGAATACGCCACTGTTGGTGGCGTACAGGCTGCTCTGCGCCGTCCACAGCTCCGGGCTCCATTGCTCCCACGTTTGCGACATTAGCTTTGCTCCAGAAAAGATTCCCAGAATTCGCCTGGCGAGAGGATGGGAAAGTCGTACTCGTCGCGCCCATCAAGAAGGTGCGCGTCGTTGCTCACCAGCGTCGCGCCTGTCGCCGCGGCCAGGGCGGCGAACTTGCGGTCGTCCGGGTCGGGCACCAGGGAGAACTGCTCGGGGTGGGTCTCGCCCCGGTAACGGTGCTCCTCGCGAAAGAGGCCGGCCCACTGCTCCCACGAGAGGCGCGGGATCTGGCTCAGGACGGCCCGGATCTCGCCCCGGGTGCCGTCGTTCCAGGCCATGACCAGGGCGCCCCTGGCCACCTCTCCCAGGATGCGGGCCGAGCGGCTGCGGGGGTTAAAGCTGGCGGCGACGAACAGGTTGGTATCCAGGACGACCTTCAAGGCCCGATGCCCCTCCCTTCCTTTTGGGAAGGATAGCATGGAACGGCGGGACTGTCAATCGGTGCCGCCCAAAACCCGCGAGGCCCGGTGCAAAGTCAGCTCCGTTGCCTGGGATCGCCGAGCGCCGGCTCGGCCTTTCTCTCTACACCCAACTTCCCGAATTGGTGCTCGGCCATCCCAGCGGCAGTCAAGAGACAATGCAAGCCGTAGCCTGTACCCGCGAGGCCCAGTTGACATTTCACAGCTTCCGATCTACAATCGTGGCTCAGTGAAAATCATCGGGCCGGATGTGCGGAACCTGCGCCACGCGCTGCCCCTGGCCGGAAGGGGAGCAGGGCGTCCGGGCAGAGCCTGAATTACCCACACGAGGGGAGAGCAACGGTGCTAATTGTCCAATACATGGAGCAGGTGGAAGACGTACACCTGATCCTGGAGCACCTCATTTGTACCGAATTGCGCCAGGCCATCGGCCTGGAGGATGTCGCCCTCTCGGATCGGGCTCGGGCCGTCGAGCTGGGCCTGCGCGAGGCGCAGCAGGCCTTCGAGCACGGCCTCACGGCGCCCGGTGCCGAGTAAAGCCCACAGGACGACACCTTGCGAGCAGCGGTTTTCCTGGACCGGGATGGTGTGATCAACCAGAACCGATCCGATTACGTGAAAACGTGGGAAGAGGTCTCTTTTCTCCCGGATGTTTTCCCTGCCCTCGCCCGCCTGTCGAGCGCGCCCTTCTGCATCGTTCTGGTCAGCAACCAGTCACCCGTCGGCCGGGGCATTCTAAGCTGCGCTGAGGTCGAGGCCATCAACCGCCGGATGGTGGCCGAGATCGAGCGGCAGGGAGGGAGGATCGATGCCGTCTACTACTGTCCCCATCGGCCCGACGAGGGCTGCGATTGCCGAAAGCCAAGGCCGGGCATGCTGCTCCGGGCAGCGTGCGAGCTGGATCTGGATCTGAGCGGCTCCTATCTCGTAGGCGACGCCGTGAGCGACGTCGAGGCAGCCCTGGCGGCCGGCTGCTCTCCGATCCTGGTGCTAACCGGCCGCGGCACGGACCAGCAGGCCATCCTCCGCAAACGGGGGTACACATGGGTCCCCATTGTCGCCGGCCTGGCGGGCGCCGTGCAGCTCATCCTCGGCCCGGCCGGCGCGGAGCCGTGAGCCGGGAACAGGCGGCACACGGCCCTGGCGGAGACCAGAGTTGGCCCACGGGCCCGAAACCTTCAGGCGGCGATCATTTGGAAACTGGTCGCAAGAATGCTATAATTGCTCCACCGGCCTAAACCCGCAAGCTGCAACGAGGATGCTGAAGGCCTAGAAAGAAGGCAGATGACTGCTATTCGCTTCGATCACGTCTCGAAAAAGTTTGCGCTCCGCCGGGAACGCCCGCAGTCCTTCCAGGAGCTCTTCCTCAGCCTGTTACGAGTGGAAGGGCGATCCCGGAGGTCGCAGCCCTATTGGGTTCTGTCAGACGTGAGCTTCAAGATCAAGATGGGCGAAGTGGTGGGCTTTATCGGGCCGAATGGCGCCGGCAAAAGCACCGTACTCAAGCTCATGTCGCGCATCATCGAGCCTACCTCCGGGTGTGTGGAGGTTAACGGCCGGCTGAGTGCCCTCCTGGAGCTGGGGGCGGGCTTTCACCCCGACCTCACCGGCCGGGAGAACATCTATCTGAACGGCTCGATCCTGGGCCTGACCCACGACGAGATCCGCCGCAAGATGGATCAGATCATCGACTTTGCCGAGCTGGACATGTTCATCGACGTGCCCGTCAAGCACTATTCCTCGGGCATGTACGTTCGCCTCGGCTTTTCCATCGCCGCCCATACGGACCCCGAGATCGTCCTCATCGACGAGGTTCTGGCCGTCGGCGACGCGCGCTTCCAACACAAGTGCCTGGACAAGATCGCCGAGCTGCGGCGGCAAGGCCGGGCCATCGTTCTCGTGTCCCACGACCTTGGCTCTATCCAGTCGTTGTGCGAAAAGGCCATCTGGCTCGAAGACGGCCAGGTCCAGGCCTACGACCGGCCGGCGGACGTGGTCATGGCGTACCTCAACAAGGTCGCCAGCGAGGAAAACCTGGAGGGCGAAAGCGCGCTGCCCGAGCTCGGCGGAGGCAACCGGTGGGGCACGGGCAAGGTGCAGATCACCGACGTCGAGCTACTCGACGGCAAGGGTAAGGCCTCGCACGTCTTTGTCACGGGCGCGGAGCTGGAGATCCGGCTGCACTATTTCGCCCGCGAGCCCGTTGAGGACCCCATATTTGGCATCTCTATCCATCACCAGAACGGCACGCTCATATGCGGCCCCAACACCGCCTTCGGCGACGTGCGCATCCCGGTCATCCAGGGCGAGGGCGTAGTGGTCTATGGCATCCCCTCGCTGTCGCTCCTGGAGGGCAGCTACGAGGTGTCGGTTTCCTGCCACAGGCGGGACGACACGGAGATGTACGATTATCACGACCGGGCCTACCCCTTCCGCGTCTATCCGGGCAAGTCCTTGGAATGCTACGGGCTCGTAACGGCCAACGGCCAGTGGCAGGTCAATCCCGGAAGCCCTGCCTTGGATGAGGAGCGTGACTGACATCCTGCTCATTGCGCCTCTGCCGCTGGATGAGCAGCGGATGGGACCGGCCATTCGCTATTGGGAGTTTGCCCGAACGTTGAGCGGCGATCACGATGTCACGCTGCTCGTCAACAACGAGGACCATCCCTGCCATCCCGAATTTGCCGTCCGCTGCGGCGCCGAGGAGGATCTGGCATCCTTGCTGAACCGCTGCCAGGTCGTGGTAGTGCAAGGGCCCACCCTGCAACTGCATCCTGGCCTGGCCGAAGCCATGGCTCAACGCCGGCACTTCTTGGTGGTCGACCTGTACGACCCCATCAGTCTGGAACAGTTGTTCATCGACACCCAGGGGGAACTGGGGCGTGCCCTGCACCTGGAATATTGGGCACTGCTCCGCGAGCAGCTCCGGCTGGGCGACTTTTTTCTATGTGCCAGCGAGCGCCAGCGAGATCATTGGCTCGGCTGGTTGGCTGCCCTGGGCCGTGTCAGCCACGATACGTGGGATGGCGGCTCTCTGCGGCGCATGATCGATGTCGTGCCCTTTGGGCTGCCGGCCGAGCCCCCTCAGCCGGCCGGGCCGGTGCTGAAGGGCCGCGTGCCGGACATCGGGCCCGACAACCGGGTCATCCTGTGGGGCGGGGGCCTTTGGGACTGGCTGGATCCCCTGACGCCGGTGCGAGCCATGGAGGCGGTCGCCCGGCGGCACGAGGACGCGCGGCTGGTCTTTTTCGACGCCGCCCGCGCCCGCATGCCCATGCTGGAGCGGACCCGGCAGATCGCTGCCGAGTTGGGCCTGCTGGACCGGCACGTCTTTTTTGTGCCCTGGCTACCCCCGGGCCAGTGGCCGGCCAGCCTGCTCGAAGCCGACATCGGGTTGTCGTTCCACCCGGCGGGCATGGAAACGCGACTGGCCTTTCGCACCCGGCTCCTGGACTATGTGTGGGCCGGGCTGCCCACGGTCACGGCTGAGGGCGACGTGCTCAGCGAGCTGATCGCCGCCCGGGGCCTGGGCACGGCGGTCCCGCCCGGCGACGAGGCCGGGCTGGCAGCCGCCATCTGCCATCTGCTCGACGAGCCCGATGCCCGGGGGCCTCGCCAAGAGGGGTTCCGAGCGTTGGCTGCCGAGTTCCAGTGGGAACGGGTCTGCGCGCCGCTGGCAGCCTATTGCCGAGAGCCGTGGCACGCGGGCGATGCCGGCCAAGGCTACGAGGTGCGCTGGCAAGAAGCGCAGCGGGACCACTGGCTGTCGGAAGCTGCTCGGTCCGAGCGGTTGCGCTTCAGCGCCGAGGCCCGGGCTGCGGCGGCTGAGGGCGAGCAAGCCCGGGCTGCCGAGGAAGCCAGGCACCTGGAGGCCCGGGTCGCCACGTTAAGCCAGGAGCTGCGGAGCAGCGAGGAGCGCTACCAGGCGGCGATGAACGGCCGCGTGATGCGGTTGTTGACCGGGCTGCAGCGCTCGTGGCGGCATCTGCGAGGCAGACCGGAATGAGCGCCACCCGGGTGCTGATCGTCAGCCACGACATGGTCGGGGAGCGCATGGCCGGGCCAGGCATCCGCTACTGGGAGCTGGCTCGCGTGCTGGCCGACCACTGCGCCGTCACCCTGGCCGTGCCCGGGCAGACCACTCTGCACGCCGAGGGGTTTGACCTGCGCACCTATCCCCCCAGCGACTGGGCCACGATCCTGGCTATGGCACGCCACGCTGACGTGGTCATGCCCGGCGGCTTTGTGCTGCACCACGCTCCACAACTGGCCAGCCTTGACTGTGCCATCGTCATCGACGGCTACGACCCCTACCCGGCCGAAGTCCTGAGCTTGACCCGGCGTGCCGGAGACGAGGAGCGAGCCGGCTACGAGCGCTACCTGCTGGAGCAGGTACGTACCGACTGTACCCTGGGCGACTTTTATCTGTGTGCCAGCGAGCGGCAGCGCTATTGGTGGTTGGGGCTGCTCGCCGCCCACGGCCGGCTCAACGCCCGCACCTATGGCGCCGACCCGTCGCTGCGTTCATTGGTGGACGTGGTGCCCTATGGCTGCCCGCCGGAGGCGATGTACCACGAGCGCAGGGTGCTGAAAGGCGCCGCGCCCGGCATTGGCCCGCAGGATCGGGTGCTGCTGTGGGGCGGTGGAATCTGGGATTGGCTTGATCCTTTGACCCTGCTGCGCGCCGTGGCGTTGCTGGTGTCCGGGCACCCCGAGCTGCGGCTTGTGTTCCCCGGTACCCGCCACCCCAGCAGCGACGTGCCCGACATGCCCATGCGCCGCCGGGCCATGGACCTGGCGGCCGAACTGGGGCTGCTCGATCGACACGTCTTTTTTGGCGACTGGGTGCCCTATGCCGACTGGCCCAACTATTTGCTCGAGGCCGACGCCGGCGTGTCGCTGCACTTTGACTCGTTGGAGACGCAACTTGCCTTTCGCACCCGCATCCTGGACTATGTACGGGCCGAGCTGCCCATGATCGTCACTCGCGGAGACGCCCTGGCCGAGATGGTGGCCAGCTACGGTCTGGGCGTGGTGGTCGACTACGAGGACGTGGACGGCGTGGCCCTGGGCATCTCTGCGCTTCTGGACGAGCCACGGGAGGCACGGCACGAGCAGTTCATGGCCGCGCAGGCTGCCCTGCGTTGGGAGCGCGTGGCCGAGCCCCTGATTCGCTTCTGCCGCTCCCCGCAGAGGGCCGCGGACCGGCCGGCCGGCTGGCCCGGGACAACACCGGCCGACCCCAGCTGCCTGGCCGAGCAGGTAGAGCGCCAGGCCACCGAGATCGAGCAACTCCGCGCCCTGGTCAGGGGGTACGAGCAGGGCAAGCTCATTCGCTTTATGCACAAGGTGCGCCGCTGGCGCAGCAAGGTGAGCCCATGAGTGACGTAACACACACGCTGCCCAAGGCGACGGTCATCGTTCTGGCCTGGAACGGCATCGACTACCTGGATGGCTGCCTGCGATCGGTGCTGGCCCAGGATCATCCAAATTTTGAGGTCCTCGTCGTGGACAACGGCTCGACCGACGGCTCGGCCGAGCTGGTCAGCACCGCCTTTCCCCAGGCACGCCTAATCCGCAACGAACGCAACCTGGGTTTTGCCGCTGGAAACAACGTCGGGCTGCGGGAAGCAGACGGCGAGGTTCTCGTCCTTCTCAACCAGGACACGGTGGTGCAGCCCGGCTGGCTGGCGGCCCTGGCCCGCGCCCTGGTAACCCTGCCCAATGCCGGGGTGGTAGGCGGCAAAATCCTCGACCCCGACGGCCGTACCCTCCAACACGCCGGCGGCTACATCGAGCACCCACTGGCACTGGGCCAGCACGTGGGGCACGGCGAGCCGGACGACGGCCAGTACGACGAGGTCCGCGAGGTAGAATACGTGACCGCCGCGGGCATGGCCCTCAAGCGCAGAGTTCTGACCGCCATTGGCGACCTGGACGAGGGCTTTTTCCCTGGCTATTTCGAGGACGTGGACTTGTGCTACCGGGCGCGGCGGGCTGGCTACGGGGTGTGGTACACCCCCGAAGCCGTCATGCATCACCTGGAGTCGGCCAGCATGCGCCGCGACAGCTTCCGCGGCCACTGTGCCTACTATCGCAATCGCCTGCGCTTTGCCCTTAAGAGCTATTCGGTGCCGCGTTTCGTCCACGAGTTTGTCCCGGCCGAGATGGAGCGCATCCTGCGGGCTCCCCGGGAAGAGCTTCGGGCGGCCGCGCTCAGCGCCGTGGAGGGCATTGCCACGTGGGCATTGGTGGCCGAACAGCGCGACCCTCGACCCACGATGGCCGAATACGAGGCCGTGACCAGTGCCTTGCGGTCGCTCCAGGAGGCCTACCTGCGGCAGGCGACGACCAGGCGCCCGGTGGCTGCGGACGAGGAGACCCAGCAGGTGGCTCGCAGCGCGGGATCCCTCATCTCCCGACTGTCGGGCGACGACGAGGCCCGTGAGGTGGCGCAGCCTTCTGCGCTTTCTGCAGACGAGCAGGAGCCCGGGTTGCGGGCCGAGCTGGAGGCCATGCACAACTCCTGGCAGGTAACACCCCGCCCCTTTGCTTCCGGCGTGCCGGTCCTCGCGCCGCTCATCGTCGCCTTGCGCAACTGGGTCAACGACCTGGCCGGCCGCTGGTACGTGCAGGCGCTGCTGGAGCAGCAGGTCGAGTTCAATGCCCATGCGGCCCGGCTGGCCTCGCAGTACTATGATTTCCTGGGTAGAATAGCCCACATTGCCCAGCAGCAGGGTGAGTGGCTGCAGCAGCAGGGTGAGTGGCTGCAGCAGCATGACGAGCAGACCCACGATCAGGGGCAGACGAGCGCTTTTCTGGCCGAGGAGGTCGCGTCGCTCCAACGCCAGGTGTCGGCCCTGAGTCAGCGGGTTGCCGAGTTGGAGGAAGAACTCCATGGATACGAGAATGGCCGGGCAAGCCGAGGCAGGGATGAGCCCTGACCTGGACCAGATCATCGAGATCCGCGATCCGGATATCGACGTCGAGGAGGTGATGGCCCGCGTACGGGCCAACGTCGCTCGGCGCCGGGCGGAGGGCGCGTACCAGGAGGACCTGGATGCCATCGCCCGTGAAGTGCGGGAAGAGGTGATGGCCTTTGCCGCTGCGGAGGACCGAGCCGGCCGCCGCAGCCTGGTCTTGACGCTGGCCGAGCTCGATGCCCGCTGGCAGCTCAAGGAGCAGCCTTTTGTCTCGGGCCTGCCCATCCTGGGACGGCTGATCGTCGCCGCCCGTTCGGCGTGGAACTGGATGTCGACCAAGTGGTACGTGCGCCCCCTCATCCAGCAGCAAAGCGAATTCAACAGCCACGCCGTCCGCACCCTGCGCGAGGTGATCGCCGAGCAGCAGATGCTGGCCGACAGGGTGGAGCGCCTAGAAGATCTACTCCGCCAACAGCAGCTCGAGTTTGAGCGGTTACAGACCGGCAGCCAGGGCCAGGATGAGAGCGGAAGAGGAGGCTCCGGCGGGCGTTGATTGTCCATCAGATGGGCTCCATACTCGCCTTTGGCGACGCTGTGACCAATCAGATCCTGGAGATTGACCGCCGCCTGCGCGCCTGGGGCCTGGCGACGCGCATCTTTGGTGCCAGCGTCGACGCCTTGCTGGGCGGCAAGGCCCAGCTCGACGTCGGCTACGAGCCCTATATCGAGAACGATGACGACCTGCTGATCTATCACTACTCGGCCTATTGCGACAACCACCGGCTCTATCTCCGCTCCCGGAATCGCCGCCTGCTCGTCTACCACAACGTGACCCCGGCGGCATTTTTCCGGCCCTTTGACGCCACCTACGAAGGGCTCTGTGCCCGGGGCCGAGCCCTGCTGCCCCGGCTCCGGGAGTGCGACCTGGCCTTGGGCGTCTCGGAGTATAATCGGCGGGAGCTGGTGGATGCCGGGTTCGCCGCGGAACGAACGGGCGTGCTTCCCATCTTCTTGTCGCTGGCGGACCTGGAGGCCGCATCGCGCGATGAAAGGCTCTACAGGCAGTTGAAAGCCGGAGGCACGGCCAACGTGCTCTTTGTGGGCCGGGTGGCACCCAACAAGGCATTCGAGGATCTACTGACGCTGTTTGCGGCCTACTCTCGTCTGAACTGCAACTCGCGGCTCATCCTGGCCGGCGCGCGTTTCCTGCCGCGCTACGATGCGCTGTTGGATCGGCTGGTCGGACGGCTGGGCCTGTCCGACCGCGTGGTCTGGACCGGCCGCGTCTCGCTTGCCAAGCTCAGAACCTATTACGAGTCAGCCGATCTTTTCCTGTGCGCCAGCAAGCACGAGGGCTTTTGCGTGCCGCTGCTGGAGGCCATGCACTTTGACCTACCCGTCCTCGCCCGGGCTATGGCTGCGGTGCCCGATACACTGGGGCAGGCGGGCGTGCAATACCACCAGCTCGATCACGCGGTGCTCGCCGAGGTCATGGACCTCCTCATCGGCGACCAGGCGCTGCGGGCCAGGGTCATCGCCGGGCAAAGACACCGCCTGCAAGAGCTGGCACCGGGCTGTGTCGAGGTCAAGCTGGTCGAGATCCTGTCGTCGTTGGGTGTGGCCCTGGAGTCCGGAGAGGCGAGATGCGCATCCACCAGATGACGGCGGCCCTGGTCTATGGCGACGCCATCACCAACGACATCCTGGAGATCGACGCGCGCCTGAAGGCCTGGGGCCACGAGTCGCGAATCTACGGCGAGCACATCGAGCCTCGCCTGGCGCACCTGGCCCGGCCGCAGGCCGAGTACGAGCCGTTCCTGGCCAAGCGGGACGACCTGCTCATCTACCACTATTCCCTCTATACCTCGAACCTGGAGCTGTACCGGCGCTCGCTCCAGCACAAGCTGGTGGTATACCACAACATCACACCGCCCGAGTTCTTTCAGGGCTACCATCGTGACATGGAGACCATCTGTCGCATTGGGCGCCTGGCACTGCCCCAGTTGCAGGGCTGCGACCTGGCCGTGGCCGACTCGGACTATAACCGCCTGGACCTGGTCAAGGCCGGGATCCCGGCCGGCAGGACCGACGTCCTGCCACCCTTCATCAATCTGGCCAGCTTGACCGGCGCCGAGCCTAACCCGGTGCTGGCCGATCGCCTGCACCAACCCGGCACGGCGAACCTGCTCTTTGTGGGGCGGGTCGCCCCCAACAAGGCCCTGGAAGACCTGTTAAAAGTCGTCCACTGTTACCGGCAGGCCATCGATCCCCGCATTCGCCTGTGGCTGGTCGGCACCCAGCCCGTGCCCGTCTACACTCGCTTTCTGGAGAAGCTCATCCTGCGGCTCGACCTGGCCGGGGTCGTGGAGCTGGTGGGCCAGGTGTCCCTGCCAGATCTGAAGACCTACTACCAGGCGGCCGATCTGTTTCTGTGCGCCAGCCGGCACGAGGGCTTTGGCGTGCCGCTGGTCGAGAGCATGGCCTTTGACCTGCCGGTGCTGGCCCGCAGGAGCACGGCGGTACCCGATACTCTGGGGCAGGCGGGGGTCCTGTTCCACGGCTCGCACTATGGCGCCATCGCCGAGGCGGTTCACCTGCTGCTGACCGACGCCGGGCTGCGGCGCCAGGTCATCGACCGGCAGCGCCAGAGGCTGGCAGATTTCGCGCCGGAACGGATCGAGGCCAGGCTGCGCCAGGCACTGCAGTGCGTGGGGGTCGGCTGATGGCTGAGCGTCCGTTGGCCTTTGTGGTGCAGCGCTATGGGCCCGAGATCGTAGGCGGCTCCGAGGCGCTGTGCCGGGCTGTGGCAGAGATGATCGCTCCCCGCCACCCCGTCGAGGTTCTGACCACCTGCGCCCGCGACTACCGGACCTGGCGTAACGAGCTGCCGGCCGGCACGTCCGAGCTGAACGGCGTCAGGGTGAGGCGTTTTGCAGTCGATTTCGAGCGGGACGCGCGCTTTCACGAGCTGCTGGACACGATCTTGGGTCACGTGCCCCTCAGTGCCTATCCCAGGCACCGCGCCCGGGTGCGGGCGCATATTGCCCGCAGCACGGCCCAGCAGCAGCAGGACTGCCTGAAGCTCCAGGGCCCCTATTCGACGCCCCTGCTCGACTTCCTGGCGAGCCGGCACCAGGATTATGGCCTGGTCGTCTTTTTCACCTACCTTTACCCGACCACGTTTTTCGGCTGCCAACAGGTGCCAGCGGCCAAGACGGTCCTCGTGCCCACCGCCCACGACGAGGCGCCCATCCACCTGCCCATCTTTCGCTCCATGTTTGCCCGCTTCCCGGCCCATATCTTCTTGACGCCTGAAGAAAGGCTGTTCGTCCAGAGGACCTTTGACCTCAAGGACGCCCTGCAGGCGACCATCGGCATGCCCGTCGAGCTGTCGGGCCTTCCTGACCCGGAGCGCTTTCGCCAGAAGTATGGAATCCCGGCGCCCTTTTTGCTGTACGCCGGGCGCATCGACTCGTCAAAGGGCTGCGAGGAGCTGATCCGCTTTTTTGGCGCGGCGCAGCACCACCTGCCGCCCGAGGTGGAGCTGGTCCTCTGCGGCCAACTGGCCATGGAACTGCCCGTAAACTGCCGCATTCGCTACCTGGGCTTGCTGTCGGAACAGGACAAGATCGACGCCATGGCGGCCGCGACCCTCCTGGTCAACCCCTCCCCCTTCGAGAGCTTTTCCATCGTCGTTCTGGAAGCAATGCTGTGCGGCACACCGGTCCTGGTCAACGGCCAGTGCGAGGTGCTCAAGGGCCACGTCCGGCGCAGCCGCTGCGGGCTGTACTATGACACCGGCTACGAGTTCGTGGAGGCCCTGAGGCTGCTGCTGGGCGACGAGAGCCTGCGTGCGGGCATGGGCGCCAACGGCATGGCGTACGTGGTCCAGAATTACCACCATAGCGTCGTTGAAGAGCGCTATTGGGCCGCATTGTCGCGAGCGGAACGTAAGGAGCAAGGGTAGGAATGAAGAGACCATCACTTTTCAGTACAGCGGAGCACAGGCCACAAGCGGGAAGCAGCATGGGCCTGTGCAAGGCATGCCACACCGACGACTGGGAGGATGACAGTTTTTTGGCGATTCTGGACGAGCTTGACCTGTCCTTCGGCCGCCAGTACAAACATCGCAAGCATTGGGAGTTTGCCAAAGCGATCTGGGGGCTCGGCAAACTGGGGTGCTTGACCTCCGAGGCCCTGGCCTTAGGGGTGGGAGCAGGCAAGGAGCACGTTGCCTACTACCTGGCTAACAAGCTTGGCCGGGTACACGCCGTTGACATCTATGGCAGTGGAGACTTTGCTCAGAGCGATGCGCCGGCCGAAATGCTGGTCCATCCGGAAAAGTTTGCTCCCTTTGGCTATCGCCAGGAACGTCTCATTGTTCAGTATATGGACGGCCGCGACCTGAAGTATCCTGCGGACTGCTTTGACATTGTATTCTCGCTGTCTTCCATCGAGCATTTCGGGGGACACACGGCCGCGACCCGGGCGATGCAAGAGATGGCCCGAGTGTTGAGGCCGGGTGGCACGCTGGCTCTAACCACCGAGTTGATCCTGAACGGCGCGTCCCATCCCGACTTTTTTCTGCCCGGCGAGCTGGAAACCGTCTTGATCTGGCCGAGCGGGCTTGACCTGGTCGAGCCCCTCGACTTGCGGGTGCCACCGGCCCTTCTCGACGACCCGCTCGATATGAGCAGCGACATTTCGAGACGCTTCCCACACATTGTTCTGAAGCTGGGTTCTGTGGTGTTTACCTCGGTGATCATGTTCTTGCAGAAACCAGACACAAGCGGAAGAAGCGGAGCGGAGAAGAGAGGAGCCTATGAGCCTGGAAAGAACCGGTGAGGTCCTGGCCCACGACAAGCAAAAAGAGGTGGAAGCCGTCGCGCGCAAGATGACCTCCCTGGACCCGGATGCAAGAGGCGATTGGCTGTTCACGCTGCCCTTCGCCGGCACCGGCATGAGCAACCCGCGGATCTCGCTGGGCGAGATCTATAACTTTGCCGTGTCGATTATGGCCCTCGACCCGGCCCCCGGCGACTGGATCCTGGACCTGGGGTCAGGCTCCTGTTGGGTCTCGGAATGGCTGTCGCGGATGCTCATCCACACCGTTTCGGTGGATATCAGCCCCGACATGTTGCGCATCGGCCAACAGCGACTGGGACCGGGAGCGCGGTTGGCAGCCGGCGACTTTGAGGCGCTGCCCTTTGCCAGTGGCTCGTTCGACGGTGCGGTGTGCATCTCGGCCCTGCACCACGTGCCCGACATCCCCCGCACCTTAAGCGAGATCCGGCGCGTGCTGAAAGATACAGGCAGAGCGGTCTTTTCGGAGCCAGGCCGCGGCCACGCTAGCAGCCCCCAGTCGCAGGCCGAGATGCAGGAGCTGGGCGTCCTGGAGCGCGACGTGGTGGCCGCGGAGCTCCTGGACGAGTGCCTGAGGGCGGGGTTCCAGACGGCGCAGGTCCATCCCTACCTCTTTCCCCTGCCAGCGCATAGCCCCGAAGAGTGGCGGGCCATGCAGGCGAGCGGCGAGCCTCGCCTCCGATCCGACAAGCGGGACGCCGGCCCGGGCGTGAATCCCCAGGCTCCGGGTCCTGACCAACAGCGGCGCAAATGGGTTCAGCGCCTGCTCGCCCCCCTGCGCGCTCCCGGGGGGTTCAGACCGCAGCAGCGGGAGCCGATGGAGCGCTTTCTAATGGGACAGGACGCACGGCTGGCCTGGCAATGCCTGGTTGGGGTGCGGAACGCCATCGAAGCGCACCCGGTGGTTGTTGCCGGCAAAGAAGAACGCCGGCCCGACAGCCGCCGGCCAGCCAGGCTGCGGGCCGCCATCACCGTGCTCGACGCACCCCGACAGGTAGACGCGGGGGAGCGGTTTGCCATCCGGGTCCGGGTGCGGAACGACGGCGATACACTGTGGCTGGCTCGCCAGACGCCCTGGGGCGGGTTCGTGGCCCTGGGTGCCAAGCTGGTGGATACGAACAACCTCCTGGTGGTTCACGATTATGGCCGGAGCCTTCTGGGCCAGGACGTGGAGCCGGGAGAGAACATAGAGGCCGAGATCGGGTTGGTCGCGCCGACCCAGGCAGGCGAGTACCGGGTCAAGCTGGACATGGTTGACGAATGCATCGCCTGGTTCGAGCACATGGGTTCGCCCCCGGTCTTGAGGCCTTTGACCGTCACGAGGGTGGAGTAAGCATGACGACTTCGGATCAACCGTTTCCGGGCGCGTCCAATCGCGCCGACATCGCCGAACTGCAAGACTACCTGGCCAGCTTTGACCTGTTTGCGGGCATCGAAGCGGAGGGGATCGGGTATCTCAACAGCTCGATGCAGCGGTTTCTGATCACGCTGGACATGGTGCCGCCTGCGAGCAGCCCTGAAAGTCGTCTTCTGGAGCTGGGAGCCAACCCCTACTTCTTGACGCTGATGTTGATGCGCTATCGAGGCTACCAGGTGACGCCGGCCAACTACTTTGGCGCGGGTGGGCCTGCCGAAGGGCGAGGTGAGCAGACGATCCACAGCCAGAAGTATGGGGAGAGCCACCGGTTTGTGTACGATCACTTTAACGTCGAAACGGAGCCCTTCCCGTACGCGAATGGACAGTTCGACGTAGTGCTGTGCTGCGAGATCCTGGAGCACCTGGCCGTCAACCCGACCCAAATGCTGTGCGAGATCCATCGCGTGCTCAAACCCCAGGGGCATCTGTTGCTGACGACGCCCAACGTCCTGGCCTATCAGAACCTGCAAAAGCTGGCGCTAGGCAAGAACATCTACGATCAGTACTCCGGCTATGGCCTCTATGGCCGTCACAACCGGGAGTACGCCCCCCTCGAGGTGGTCCGCCTGCTGGAAGCCTGTCATTTCCGGGTTGTGGAGGTGCGCCTGGCAGACATCTATCGTCACGCACCAGGCCTCCGCTTCTTAAAGCGCGTGCGACGACACTGGCGGGACAACATCTTTGTGCTGGCGCGTGCCGAGAATCTGGCCAGGTACGGCTACCCGTCGTTCTTGTACCGCAGCATGTACCATTTGCGGCACGTCCGGCAAGCGGAGGTGCTGATGGACGACGACGACGAGTCCCAGTTGGGTTCAGGCTGGTTTCCGCTGGAGCGAGTGCCCCAGGCCGCCCGCTGGACCGGCAAGGAGGCGCTGGTGCAGTTGTCGCACCCGGGAGGAGAGGCCCGGCTGGTCGTGGAGTTTGAAGCCCTGGCAGCCACCCTGGGGCCAGTGACCTTGACCTTGGCCGCCGGGGAGACGACGCAGAGCCTCTATCTCCAGGCGGACGGCTGGCAAACGGTGGAGATGACCGTAGAAGGCACCGCCGGCCAGGAGGTCAACGTCTGTCTGACCGTGGATCACACTCGCAATCCTGCCCAACTGGGATACAACAACGATTCCCGCGATTTGGGCGTCCTCGTCGGCCGCGTGGCGCTGGATGCCGGCCCGGGCGAGACCGCAGAGCCATGAATCGTTTGCGCGGCCTGCCCGGGAATCGGTTAGCTGGTCCTTGAACGCAGGAAAGTGGTTTTTCAGTTCCCCGCTCACCTCCACCGAGATCGAGAAGATCCCCGCTCCAATTTGCGCCTGAAGTGGATCTGTAGTAAACTGGCGTATACAACAAAGTTGAAAATAGAGCCTTGTCTGTGAAGCTCGATACTCGCCTGCCATCAACGAGGCAAGTTGATCGGAAACGCGTACACCGATCGTTGTGACTAGTACCGTTTTCCTATTGCACACACCAGCAGGCTATACTATGATTCTCACCAACGCTATAGAAGGGTGGACAGTGAATTGCCGAATATGCGAGTTGTCAGGTTGAAGGTGTTCGTATGCAAAAGCCAATGGCTGCGGAACATCAGACCGACTCTCATCTTGATCCTCGCTACAGTTTTCCTTTTCAACCCGCATTCCATCATGGTGGGGCTTGCAATCCCATACCTGCCTCTGCCGAGCCAACCAGGGTTCGAGGACGGGCTCAAGCTTCCCGGCGCCTCCATCGACGCCGGTTCGCCCACGCTCGCCGACCTGAATGCTGACGGCAAAAAAGAAGTGGTCGTCGGAGGGCGCGACGGCCGGATCTATGCCATCGAGTCCACTGGGCACCTGTTGTGGCAGTTTGATGGAGCTGCTGCTCTCAATGCCATTGTTCCCAACCCGGGCGTGACAGCCGTGAGCTCGGCGCCTGCTGTAGCCGATCTGAACCGTGACGGACGCCCGGAGGTCGTGGTTGCCCTGGGCAAGGCCGTGGATGTGGGGAACAACGGCGGCATCGTCGTTCTCAATAATCAGGGTGGGTTGATGCCGGGCTGGCCCAGGCTATCCCTGGACCACATCGACCAGGCCGGCCTGCATGGTGATGGCTATGCGGATGGGTTCTGGTCAAGCCCGGCTGTCGGAGATATAGACGGAGACGGAGACCTGGAGATTGTCGCCGGCGGTTGGGACATGCGGCTCTATGCCTGGCACCACGACGGCAAGCACGTAGAAGGCTGGCCCCGGTTTCTCCATAACACGACCTGGTCCTCACCAGTCCTGGCCGACCTCGACAAGGACGGTCGCCTGGAGATCATCACCGGCGCCGATGATGATTCCGGAGGCCGGTTGCTCGTTTTCAAGAGCGATGGGTCCTCAATGCCCGGTTTTCCCCGGAGCATCGATCAGACCATCTTCTCCTCGCCGGCAGTCGCCGACCTGGACGGAGATGGCTGGCTGGACATCGTCGTGGGCACCGGCAACTTTTACGCCGGCAGGGGCTATGCGGTTCACGCCTGGTCGCACACCGGCACCTACCTGCCTGGCTGGCCCGTGGCAACGGGGGGATTCGTCCTTAGCTCGCCGGCAGTGGGAGACATCGACGGGGATGGCGCCCCCGAGGTGGTCGTGGGCTGCAACGATGGCAAGCTCTACGCCTGGAACGGCGATGGCAGCCGCGTGTCCGGCTGGCCGGTGGTGGTCGTCGACAACTTTGGAAATGGGTCACCGCTGAACTTTGCCTCGCCCATCCTGGCCAACTTTGACGCCGATCCGTATCCAGAAGTGTTTATCAACATGCAATGCGATATCATGGTCCTGGACGGGAACGGGGCATACCTCACCCACGTGGGCAACAGCGGCAGCTCGGGCCTGCCGAACATCAACATGACGAGCGCCAAGTTCTGCCCGTTGAACACGCCGGCCGCAGGTGATATCGATGGGGACGGCCGCCTGGAGATCGCGCGTGGCAACGGCACCGCGCCCGACGGGCAAGCGCAGTTGTGGGTGTGGGAGTCGAGCCGGACGCCGGCGACGGCACCCTGGGCCATGTTCCGCGGCGACGCCGCGCACCAGGCCCGCTACCAGCCCACCCTTGGCGAAGACGCATTGATCGTGACGCACACCCTGCCGGAGATCATGAGGCCGGGCGAGTCGCGCACGGTCGAGATTACTGTCCGCAATACGGGCTCTCGAACCTGGCAAGCCAGCGACCAGTACCGGTTGGCCGCTCAGCCGGGGGATATGCTGGCGCCCGGTGCCAGCATATACCTCCAAACCGGAGAGTCGGTCGCTCCCAACCAGACCAAGCAGTTCAAGGCCACGATCCAGGCTCCCAGCGCGCCGGGCTACTACCTGGCGTCGTGGCGCATGCAAAATGGACAGGGAGCCTGGTTCGGCCGGAGTGCGTTCCGCTACGTGAAGGTGGGCAATGAGCCGGCCTTCCACGTGTTGACCAGGAACCAAGTGCCCGCCAAAGATGCTCTTAGCCCGGAAGGCACGACCACCGGCATCATGGCCGGTGGGTTGGCGATGCCGTTACCCCCGCCCGCCGGGTTCTGGAACTGGTCCGCGGCCAAGGACGTCGGCTTTGTACCAAGTTTGCGCGGCTACTACCTGCTGGACACGGCAGGAGCGATCTGGCCTGGCGGAACCGCGGATGCCATTGGCGGGCACGGGTTTGTAGAGGGGGCGCAAGAGATCCTGGTGCGCAGCGATGGAACCAGTTATTACATTCTGGATCGGTTCGGCAGACTGGTGGCCAGCTACGGAGCCTGGGCCATTTCACCGATGCCGAACGTGGGCAACGGCACCGCCCAATCGGCGGCATTAACGCCTGACGAACTGGGAGTCTACGTCCTGGATGCCTATGGCAATGTGCATCGCGGCGGTAGCGCGCAGCCTCTCGTACCAGCAACGCCGGTCTTTGCGGACCCCCTGGCCAAGAAGATCCAGTTGACGGCTGACGGGAAGGGCTACTACGTCCTGGACTCCTACGGGCGCGTGTGGAACGGAGGAACTGCAGCGTCCATCACGGCCAACTATGCGTTCCACGTGGGCGAGGACTGGGCCCGCGACCTCGAGCTGACGGACGACGGCCAGGGGTACTATCTGGTGGACAAGGAGGGTGGCATCTGGACCGGGGGAACGGCCGTGGCACCGAGTGTCAACCCGACACAAGTCTGGCCTGGTCAGGATGTCGCCCTGTCTCTGATCGTCGGCGACAGCCGGGTGCTGGAAGGATTGGTCACCGTGCCCGAGTCCCTCAGCTGTATGACGACGCCCAAGCAGGCGTGTTCCTGGACTGTGCAAGTGGGTACGTCGGGAACAGATAGCCAGCAATGGACAGCCACCAGCCAGGAGAGCTGGATCTCGCTCAGCCCTACGTCCGGATCCACCCCAGGCAAGCTCAACGTGACGGTCTCCGCAGGCTCCCTGCCCAAAGGGACCCACGAGGGGCAGGTGGTCGTCAAGAACGACATCTCGACCCTGACGCTTCGCGTCCTCGTTCAGGTCGCGGATCGGATCTTCCAGAGTCACTTGCCCTTCGTGGCGCGGTGACAGGGCTGGCAGCGACCCCGACATAGACGTCTCTGTGGCCGGCTTCTCGCTCTGAGAGCAGAAGCCGGCCGTCCTGTTGCCGGGCACAGCCCGGGAAACACGGCTGCGGGCCGGCGCAACCGTTGCGAGATGTAGTGCCGCAAGTACGGCTAGTGTCTTGTCCCTTGACTGCCACTGAGATCGGCGGGCACTCGCGCGGCAAGTTGCGCGTAGAGAGAAACGCCGAGCCAGTGTTCGGCGGTCCCAGGCGACAGGATCGGCCTTGCGACCCCCTTGGCGCCGCAAGCGAAACACCTTGACAAACGGGGTCAAGTCTAGTACACTCAAAACCCCAATGAGGCAGCAGGGAGAGGCCGATGACGGGTGATCAAGATCCGGCGGGGAGAAGCCAACTCGCCGCCGAGGTGCTACAACAGCTCAAGCAAGAGATTCAGCACCAGAGAGATAACGCGGGTCCAGACATCGCAGACCAAGGGCGGAACGTTGCCTGGCCGGCGGCCCTGGAGCGCGTTCATGCCCTGGCCCGTATCAATCCGCACCTGCCCATCGCCTGGCCCGACTGGCCCCCCGGATTGTGGCCGAAAATCGTGGCAGCCGCACAAAAAGTGACCCGCCGGCTCCTGCGTTGGTACATCAACCCTATCGTCAAGCAACAGAACCGTTACAACGAAGCCGTGGCTCAGAGCCTGGACTTGCTGTGGCAAGAGGTCGCGCTTCTGCGAGCCGAGCTGCCCCAGGAAGAGGATGAGGGCGAATAGGGCGATGCGCGTGCTCATTTGTTCTTCCCAGGTGCCCTTTGTGTGGGGCGGGGCCGAGGTCCTGGTCGAAGGCTTACGGCGGCAACTGGCGGCCTGCGGCCACCAGGTCGACGTGGTGCAGATGCCGATTAATTGGCAGAAAAAGGGAGATCTGCTCAAGGGGTATTTGGCCTGGCGGTTCCTGGATCTCGTCGCCGTGGAAGGACAGGCGGTGGACCTGCTCATCGCCACCAAGGTCCCGTCATTCGTGGTTCAGCACCCCCACAAGGTCACCTGGCTGATCCACCAATTGCGACAGGTGTACGACCTGTACGGCACCGAGTTCAGTCCCTACGGTCACCATGCCGAGGACCAGGAGCTGCGACAGATCGTTCGGCGCGCCGATACACAGGGGCTGGCCGAGTCGCGGAAGCTGTTTGCTATATCGGCAAACGTGGCGGCGCGGCTGGCCCGCTACAACGGCTTGCAGGCACAGGTCCTCTACCCACCTCCGCTGCACGACGGCCGCTACCACCACCAGACCTATGGCGATTACATTCTGTCTGTGAGCAGGCTGAACGTTATGAAGCGTCTGGACCTTCTCGTGGAGGCCATGGCCCGCGTGCGCAGCGGTGCGCGCTGTCTCATTGCCGGCGAGGGTCCCGAAGAAAAGAACCTGCAAAAACTGGCCCGCAAGACCGGTGCCGGGCAGCGGATCGAGTTTCTGGGCTACGTCGACGACGACCGGGTGCTGTCGCTGTACGCCAATGCCCTGGCCGTCTACTATGCACCCTACGACGAGGACTATGGCTATGCTACGGTGGAGGCCATGAAGTCGTGCAAGCCGGTGCTGACCACGGTCGATAGCGGCGGCGTACTGGAGTTTGTTCGAGACCGGGAGACCGGTCTGGTCGCTCCGGTGGACGATCCCGCGGCCCTGGCAGCCCAGATCGACGAACTGTACGCGAATCGCCGCCTGGTCGGGCACCTGGGCGCGGCCGCCGCCGAGCGGGTGAAGGACATCACCTGGGACGCGGCCATCGAGAGGTTGTTGGCGACGTGAGTGGCGAACCGGAACTGGGGGGAACTCCTGCCGGCCAACCCCTGCTTGTGGACGATACCCGGGAGCAAGCGTCGGGCAACGCCGGCTCTGCCCGGGAGTTGCTGATCCGCGAAATAGGCGCCATCCTGGCAGGCTGGGGTGTCAGCGAAGGGGACGACGATATCCTGGCACCCCTTGCCAACACGGTCGCCGGGCTGTTAGCTGCCGGCCCGGACGATGAAGTGTAAAGGCTGATGTCCCCGATCACTCGTGCCTAGCCGGGGCGGAGGAGTGAGCGTGCCACGCATTAGCATCGTCATTCCCTGCTATAACGCCCAGCGCTATCTGCGGGGGGCCATCGACAGCGTCCTTGGCCAGACCTTCCAGGACCTGGAGATCGTGGTTGTGGACGACGGCTCCACGGATGGCACGCGTGAGCTGGTGGCAGGGGTCCAGGATGAGCGCTTGCGCTACATCTATCAGGAAAACCGCGGTCCCGCCGCGGCCCGCAACCACGGCATTGCCGCTGCCCAGGGCGAATACATTGCTCTCCTGGATGCCGACGACCTGGCCCTGCCCCGACGCCTGGAAGGGCAGCTTGCTGTGCTGGAGGCAGCGCCGGACCTGGCAGTGGTGGGAAGCGGTTATGTATGGATCGATGAGGAAGGTCGTCGCCTCTCGTGGGCCACTCACTCCTGGCAGGCTTACCCGGAACTGAACGCGTTTCGAAACTGGCTGTTCGATTGCCCCTTTGTGCCCAGCGCCACCATGTTTCGCCGCGTTGCCTGGAGGGACGTAGGCGGCTTTGACGAAGAGCTCACGGGCCCGGAAGACTGGAACTTCTGGATGCGCCTGGCACTACACGGCTGCCGTATGACCTGGCACCGAGAGGTGGTGTGTCTCTATCGCCACCGCCCCGACAGTCTGTCGGAAGACGCGGAGCGTATGTCGGCTCACAGCGCCGAGGCCGTGCGGCGAATTATGCAGCACCCAAAGTTTCCGCCCGAGCTATTCGACGCAGCCCAGCAGGGGCTGGCCGTGCGCTACGTCGACGGCAGCAAGCGCCTGTACAGGGCGGGGCTGTGGTCGCAGGGAAGGGCAGCCCTGCAAAAGGCCGTGGATCTGGATCCTACGCTGCTGCGGGATCAACCGTCGCGACTCGAGGACGAGCTAGTGTCGGCCGCCCTGGATCCTCTGGTAGCCGACCCAATCCAGTTCCTGGCATCGCTCTTTGACCATCTCCCGCCGTCTGCCCTGGAGCTCACGGCCCGGCAGCGGCACGTACTGACGAGGGGCCGCGTGGAGTTGTTGGTCCGCGGACTGCGCTACGGCAAGCCCAGCCTGGTACGACAGCACCTGGGCCCGGCCCTGGTGCGGCTTCCTGGCTGGCTCTTGGACGCCGGGACGCGGGCCACCATCGTCCGGGCGCTGCGCGGCCGCCGCCAGGCAGCCGCCGCGCGCTTGTGGGGGCGGCGATGAGCGGGCCGCCAGGACCCAACTGCCCATGAACCTCCTGTTCCTTATCCATCGCTACCCTCCAGCCCGTGGCGGATCGGAGCAGTACGTGCAAGAGATGGCCCACCGGCTGGTGCAGGAAGGGCACCATGTCACGGTCTATACTTCGAACGTCCTGGACATCGAAGCCTTCTGGCGCCGGGGCCGGCGGATGCAGCCGGGCGTGGAGGATGACAGGGGGGTCCAGGTTCACCGCTTTGCAGCTCGCGTGCTGCCGCTGCACGGCGCGGTCAGCCGCCTGGCCCGTTTCCTGGGGCCAACGGCCGGGCTGGTGCTCGGCCCTCCCGGGCTGATGCTGCCCGGATTGTGGCGAGCTGTGCGCCGCGGCGGCTCCTTCGACGTTGTTCAGGCCAGCGCCTACCCGGCCATGATGGCCCTGGGCGCGATGGCGAGCCGCCGCTCGGGCGCCAGGCTGGTGTTGATGCCGTGTGCCCATCCAGGCCTGGGCCCGGCCGGAGCCCAGTATCGTTACTTTCTGGGGCGGCCAATGGCCCGCCTCTATGCCGAGAGCCAGGCTGTCCTCGCCATGACCGAGCCAGAGAAGCAGATGCTGGTGCAGGCCGGAATCGCGGCCGAAAAGGTGTGGGTCACGGGCGCGGGTGCGACCGGTCCCCAGGGTAGAAAGGAGGCCGACGGAGCCCGATTCCGGCGGGCCCACGATCTGCCGGCCGAAGCGCCCATCGTGGCTTTCGTAGGCCACAAAACCCGGGGCAAAGGTGCCCTCGATCTTCTGGACGCCTGCGAGCTTTTGTTGACCTGGCAGCCGGCCGTCGTGCTGGCCCTCAGCGGCGCCTCGACGCCCGAGTTCGACCGGCACTATGCAGCACTGTCCCCCGATCGACGGGCGCGGGTCCTCGATCTGCACCTGGATGAAGGGGAAAAGCACGACCTGCTGGCTGCCAGCGCGGTCCTGGCTCTGCCCAGCCGTGATGACAGCTTTGGCATCGTGCTGCTGGAAGCCTGGCTGCACGGCAAGCCAGTGGTCGGCGCCCGGGCGGGTGGCATCCCGGCGGTCATCCAGGAGGGAGAGACCGGCCTGCTGATACCCTACGGCGATCCGCAGGCCCTGGCCCGGGCCCTGGACTGGTTGCTGGATCATCCGGCCGAGGCGGCAGCCATGGGCAGCCGGGGTCGCGAGAAAACGCAACACTGTTGGACGTGGGATGCGGTCTACCAGCGGGTGCGGCCCGCCTATGAAAGGTGCGGCCTGGCATGAGAATTCTGCTCGTGGCACACAAGTACCCCCCTCACTCCCTGGGCGGTGTGGAAGTGTACACCCGGCACCTGGCCCAGGCCCTCGGCCAACGGCACCAGGTGTTGGTCTTTTACCGGCACGATGAGCCAGGGGGCCCGCCCCTCGCCGAGATGGACGAACAGGTGGACGGCATTGAGACACGACGCGTGTCGCTGGCTCCCCGCGGCCTGGGAGCCTCGGTCGCCGGCGAGTTCCTGGGTACATTCCTGAATCCCGCCATTGAAGAGGGGTTTGCCCGGCTGCTGGCGACCTGGCAGCCCGACCTGGTTCATTTTCAGCACGTCATGACCCTTTCAGCCCGCCTGCCTGCCCTGGCGGCACGAGCCGGGGTGCCGGCCCTGCTAACGCTGCACGATTACTGGTTTATCTGTGGCAACTCGCAGCTCATTTGGCCCGATGCCCGCACCTGCCAGGGCAAGGCCCTGGGTATGAACTGCGTGCGATGCGCGGCCGCGGCACGTTTTCCCTCGTCGCTTGCCACGGCAGCCCGGCCGGCGCTCGCTCCGCTGTTCCTGTACCGCGACCGGGCAGTTCGCCAGGCAGCCATGCAGGCCCGCCGGCTGATCTCACCCTCGCACTTCTTGATGGAGCAGTACGTGGCGGCCGGGTTCCCCGCGGAGCGTTTCCTGGTGCTGGAGAACGGCCTGCCGCTGGAGCAGATCCGGCGCGTGCCATGGCGGGTCGCCGACGGCCCGCTGCGGGTGACCTACCTCGGCTCCCTGGCCTGGCAAAAGGGCGTACACGTCCTCATCGAGGCGGTGAATGGATTGCCGCCGGGCAGCGCCCGCCTGCGGATCTGCGGCGATCCCACGGTCTTTCCCGGCTACTCTGCCCGGCTGCGCCAGGCGGCCCGGCATCCGGGGATCGAATTTGCGGGCCGGGTGGCCAACGAGCAGGTAGGCCAGGTGCTGGCCGACAGCGACGTGGTGGCCGTGCCCTCGCTGTGGTACGAGAACTCGCCCATCGTCATCCAGGAGGCTCGGGCAGCAGGGGTGCCGGTGATCGCTTCCGGCCACGGCGCCCTGGCAGAAAAAGTGCGCCACGAAGTCGACGGACTCTTCTTTGCGCCGGGCGACGCCGCGGCGTTGCGACGGGCGCTGCTGCGGCTGGTCGATGAGCCGGGGCTGCTGGAGCGGCTGCGACAGAGTATCCCACCCCCTGTCGACGTAGCCCAGCACGTCCAGCAGCTAGAGGAGCTCTATCGGGCCGAGGGCCGGGACACTCGTTTGACATTCCCCGCAAAATGACGTATAGTTATGGCGAAAATCGATCAATGGCAAGCGCCGCGGGCCAGGCCGGCCCCGCCGGCCTGCACCGAGGAGTCGAAACCGATTATGAACTTTCGAGACATGCTGGTCCATTGCGAGGAGTGCGGTAGGGATTTCTTCTTTACCGTCGAGCAGCAGCGACGCCTCGCCGAACGAGGCATGGAGATCGTCGTGCCCCAGTTCTGCGAAAACTGCCGCCAGCGCGTTACCTATGGCGGCAAGCTGCACGGCCGGATCAAGTGGTTTGACCCAACCAAGGGATACGGCTTTATCGTCGGCGACGACGGCAAGGAGATTTTCGTGCACCGCAACAGCGTGGTGCCGACCCCCGAGGGAAGCCTGCCCTCCCTGGAAGACGGCCAGGAAGTGCTGTACGAGGCCGCCGACTCGCCCAAGGGCCCCCAGGCCGTCCAGGTGACGCCCTTCGAGGAAGAACAACAGACCCCTGATCCGTAGGGGCGACCCTTGCGGCCGCCCAGGGCAGGGGCGAGCCATGCCCCTACAACCCCAACCTGTAGGGGCGCCCTTGCGGCCGGCCAGGGC
>MTKX01038710.1_pt1 | contig 36693 bp, 36 predicted proteins | sample 1042771 | NCBI WGS metagenome assembly MTKX01 (sample SAMN06212183, study PRJNA360534) | anaerobic digester metagenome | biome: Wastewater treatment plant; material: sludge; isolation source: anaerobic digester fed with sludge from wastewater treatment plant | place: Denmark: WWTP Randers ...
CGACACCCCCTTCCAAGGACCCGTAAACCTATTCACGACGAGGCATGATCTGCGACAGTAACTGCCCGATGTTAGCCGGTTCTTTCTTGAGTCTTTCATGCTCCCTCAGTCTTATATCCATCAAAGCCTGCTTCATCTGTGCATCAATAGCCTTCTTAAACCAGCCCCAAGCGTTCTTCACCCGGGCTTTCCCCTGCATAAACTGCTTGCATAAAGCAATGACTACCTCCGGCTTGGGCGGGTAGCCTTTGTCCTTGCGGTAATCCATAAGCAACCGGTATAAATTAAGCTCCCCTGAAAGCCTCTCGCACCATGAAGCCAGTTCCGCCACCTGCTCCTTGCCCGGATGTCCGTACGGTAAACTGGAAGTTATCCACAAGTCCGGAAAACAAACGTCTGTTTTGTTCGTTTCTTTTTGATCATTTAATTCTTGTTTGGGTGACACCGATGACACCAGAGGTGGTGACACCGCTGTCACTACTCCGGTGCCATGCGTGACACCGGTGACAACGGTGTCACTACTTTTATCCACAGGCGAATTGAGCAATTTATAGACATTGGGCTTCCCTTTTTTTCGTTCGATCGAAACGATCTCGATCTTCTCAAGAACTTTGACCGTGCGCATGATCGTCCTGCGGCTGACATTGCAGTTATGGGCAAGCGTCCGCAAGGACGGAAAGCAGTTTTGATTCTTGGCGTTGGCGTAATAACACAGCCACGAATAGACCGCGACCCCGCTGTTACCGGCCTTCGCGCTGACCAGATTCAAAGCGGCTTTGTCTATCCAAAGAAATTTCCCATCTCGTAAATCCCTGATATCGATATTTCCCATGAAAACCTTCTCAAGAAGAAACAACTTCATACCAAGACATGTTGCCTTTGAGGTTTCGCCGAATACATTCATCCTTGCCGATCTTCCTCACAATGCCTTGCAAGACAAAATCCCTGATCGTCCTCTCGGCCCGCAAATAATAATTATTAGTGCCAAACGATATGGCCTCAGCCTTTGAGAAAATCCTTTTCTGTCTGCACCAGCGTAGAAGCTGTTCTTCTTTTGATAAAAATTTGTCTACCGGCTCATCTATCTCCATTTTTCTCACCTCCTGACCAATTCATCTTGCCCAGCTGATCCAGCCCCACAACGCCAAGAAGAAGTACACAACGAACAAAAACGCCTGAGCGTATAAACGTTTTCTAAAATCGATCACTGCCCAGCAGGCATTCGTAAACATCCACACCAGAAAACAGGCCGGGTCTTTATGCACGTTCAATACAACACCGAAAATGGACAGGCCCGCCAAAAGCCACATCAGCGTTTCCCTGAACTCTTTCGGATCCTTGCCGAAGGGCCGGTTGGCTTCAATAAACCTGCGCCGGTTGTACCAGCTCAATTTCTTGTATAATTCCTTCCATCCCTTATTGACTCTCATCCGGTCTCCTTTCTTTGCTCTTGGGAACGCGCTCAACGATAAAGAATTCCTCCCCGATCTTTTCGGTCGCGCATTCAGTAAAGACGCTGGCCAAAAGCGCGCCGATATCATCAGTAACGTGAATAACAACGCGGTGGCCTGACATAAGAAACGAACCGTCCATCTTGACCCGGGCTTTACCGAACACCCCGCGCGCCGCGCGCATCGCCGACTCCATCTGCTCCTGAATCAGATGCTTGTCGATCCTCTCGTCGAATTCGAACTTATAAACGAACTCCATGTAATTCCTCCTCTCTTATTACCTCAGATATTCTTCAAGCCCTTCTTTACGGAAAACTTCCCTAATACGCTTCACCTCTTCATTCAGCGTCGTGCGAGGTATCCCCATTTTTTCTCCCGCTTTTGCGATGCTTATTCCTTCCATCAGAAAACGGCACAATTGTTTTTGCCTGAAAGTCAGGTTGGCCGTCGCACGCCCCATAGCGTCAGGAAGTTCCGCGGCCGTTATTTTCGAAACCGTCTGTTCTTCAACCATTAAAATCTTCTCCTTTGCACTAATCGATTCTTCGTCTTCGCCCATTGCATCGAGCGATTCACTCACATATGAAACTTTGCGTATACTTGCTTCTCTCCTACGGATAAGGTCAGCGATTTTGTTTTTCATGATTCTGTTTAGAAATGTTCGTTCGGATGCTCCGGACTCAGGACGATGCTGGTCTTTTGCAAAAAACCAATGGATCAAACATTCCTGCAGAAGATCATCCGTCCCTTCGATTCTCAGGCTGACATAGTCGTGCTGAGCCTCCCTGATCAAGCAAAGAATCTCCCGTAATTCCCATTTTTGAAATAGGCCTCGATAGTTTTGGCTAATACGGACACTCCTTTTTTTGAGGGTGTCCGCAGAGATCCCCTAGCCTCCGCCAACTTATAAATGTTTGTCCTTTGTAATTGGTTTGCATCCCAGTAATTCATCTGGCGTCGGCTCTCTTTTTAATATTCCGGTTAAGACTGCCTTCACGGCGTCAAAGATTCTTTGATTCTGTATCCGCCTTTCCTCGCCCTCCAAGGGCTTGTCCGGATACGCAAGAAAGAATCCATTCTTGAACCGTTTTTGTAAGTTTGAATTTTGCCGTTCGCCCATAACGCTCCTCTACTGACTACATACGCAGACTTTTTGAAAACAGACGAAAAAAAGTTCAAAAATGAAGAAATTTCCGTCCCCCTGCCGGAAATCTGCGTATATAGATAGAGAGAACGTGCGAGTGTGCGATCTCCAAGCAGAACAGCTCTAAGTAGTTGTAATAGCTTGACTTGTGGCTGGTTCTATTATAGGGTTGGGTCGCAAAACGAAAAACGAGTTTAAGCGATGGGCATGGCACCAATTATCAAATCGAAAGAGAAAAAAAGATTCGTGATCTACACCCGGTGTTCAACCGACGATCAAGCGCAGGGTGATTTCACGACACTGGACGCGCAAGCGCATCACTGCAAAAACATGCTCGATGCGTTTGGCTATGAGCTGGCAAATTTTGGTAAAAACGGAGTTATTAACGATGACGGCTATTCCGGGAAAGACTTAAACCGGCCCGGAATTCAATCGATCCTCAAGGATATCCAGAAAAATAAATCTTTTGACGGCATCATCTTCTTCAGGCTTGACCGCCTGACTCGCAACCCGCGTGACCTCTACGGCATGATCGACCTCTTCAAAGCTCAAGAGGTCGATTTCTTATCAGTCCGCGAAAATCTCGATAGTTCAACGGCCATAGGCCGCGTGGTCATCGGAATCATCGGCTTGTTATCAGCGTTCGAACGAGAACTGACCGGCGAACGCGTGAAAGCCTCTGCGATCGCAAGAGCCAGACAAGGCAGGTGGGTCGGAGGAAAGCCGCCGTTCGGCTACAAACTAGTTAAAAACGGCGATCCCCTCCCTAACGGAAGACAACCGCACAAAATCGAAGTTGATGAAATAATCGCGCCCTATTTAAAAACAATTTTCCGAATGGCCGCAGACAATAAGACCTTATCAGAAATTGGATCCCTCCTCTTGCAACACAAGGTGCCAACTTCTAAAAGCATGGTATGGAGAAAACAAACAGTGGCCAAGATAATCAAGAATCCCTTCTACAAAGGCATAATTGCCTATTCAGGCGAAAAACACAAAGGCACCCATTTGGCCATCGTTGATGAAGATCTCTGGGATAGAGCCAATAGAGTGATCTCGGCAAAACTACCCGGACACAAGTTCTCAAAAATATCTAAAGATTATGCTAATCGGCTTAAGGGGATCGTACGGTGCGGAAAATGCGGGAGTTATTTCGTCTCCACAATAGCCCACGGACATGGAGATAAACTCTTTTATTATTATGAGTGTAGCCGGGCAAGGCAGAAACTCGGGTGTGATGCCAAGCGGATATCCGCTACGGCATTTGATGAAGCGGTGATAGATTTCTTCAGGCGGGCATCAGAAGATCAGGATATCCTCGTCAAATGCATGATAAGCGCGGTTAAGGACTGCACCGAAAAGCTGGACAGCTGTGAAAAAGAAATCAGGATAATTGAAAAGAAACTCAAGAAAAACAAGAAGGCCGCGGAAGACCTGCTCAATCTTGCGATGGAACAAAAGATCTCGAAAGGCGTGACCTATACCGAGAAAATGACCGGCCTTGAAAAAGAGATCGCCGAATTAGAAACCAAGCTATCGAAGCTTGAAGCTCAAAGACGGGCCGCGGATATCTCCGCCAACTCCGGCCAGTATTTATATCAAACCCTGCAATTTGCCATGAAATATATAGACGAATCCCCCGCTGATGCCCAGATCGGCTTATTAAAAGCCATGATCCGGGTAATCGATATCCACGACGATCATGTGATGATGCGGCTATATGTGGGAGAACCTTCGCAGGAAATGGCCTGTCTTATAGGCCCTGAAAAGCAAGGAACCCCGCCCGATATCTCTACCGGACAGGGTTCGCCTGTGCGTCAACTATGGCGGAAGGGTGGGGATTTGAACCCCAGGTACGGGTTTTCACCCGTACAGCGGTTTAGCAAACCGCCGCCTTAAACCACTCGGCCACCCTTCCAGATATTATGTTATTTTTTAAGCGATATTAGAAATATACCGGGTAATTTCTTTACTAGTTAGCTTTTATTCTTTTATTTTTAAAAAATTGCTGTATGGCTTCCGTACATTCCGACGCTAAAATATTCTTTCTAACTCTTATTTTATGATTTAAAGAAAGAATATTTACATCCACCTTCGAACCAAAAGCTCCAGCCTTTATATCCAAGGCCCCAAATATAACCTGATCAATACGACTTAACACTAACGCTCCCGCGCACATTAGGCAAGGCTCAATAGTAACATAAAGCGTACAACCCTTAAGCCACTTAGTCTTTAAATAGCTTGCGGCTTGCGTAATGGCGAGTATTTCCGCATGTGCGGTAGGGTCTTTTAAGCGTTCTACTTGGTTATAAGCCTGGGTAATGACTCTATCTTTATATACGATTATAGCACCTATCGGAACTTCATCATCCAGTTGAGCATATCTTGCCTGCTGTAAGGCTTTTTGCATATAAATTTCATGTTTTGTCATTTATTTTATCGATAATATTTAAGAATATTTTGATTATTTTAGGGTCGAACTGTTTACCAGATTCTTCTTTCATAATTTTTAAGGCCTTTCTTATACTAAAGCCCTTTCGGTAGGGACGGTCGGAAATGAGCGCTTGATAAACATCAGCCACAGCCAATATCCTCGCGCCTAGGGGTATTTCTTCTCCTTTTAAACCCATTGGATAACCTTTACCGTCATAACGTTCATGATGATAAAGTATTGCCGGAACCGCGCCTCTTAAGGCATGTATGCCTCTTAAAATTTCGGCGGCTATAGAAGGGTGAGTTTTTATCACTTCTCTTTCTTCGTAAGTTAAGGGGCCTTTTTTGGAAAGTATGCTTTCTTTTATGCCAACCTTGCCCAAATCATGTAAGACTGCCGCATGTTTAATATCTTCCAGTTCGCTTCCGCCTAAACGCAAAGCTTTAGCTATTTCTTCGGCTAAGGTCGCGGTATATTCAACGTGTTTTCCAGTATAATAATCTTTAGCTTCAATTGCCCGGGCAAAACCATAAATCATCTCTAATAAATCCCGGGACAAGAGAATATTCATCTTTTCTATCTTTCCCCTTAAATCCTCTACACTTGCTTTACGCTTAAGACGAATAGCTTTTTTAAATTTCAATTGTGAGTATGGGATGATAGCGCTTCCTCCCCGCCGTTTAGCATAAATAAGGCATTTATCCAAAGCATTTATAATATCGCGGGTATTAAAAATGCCGTCTTCCGGAGAAGAAACTACTCCTACACTAGTCTTTATGTTTAATACTAAATTTCTATATAAAAATTTAGCAATCTCGATTTTCTCTTTAATTCTTGAAGCAACCTTCTTTACATCATTGGATTTTAGCTGAGGAAGGATAATAAAAAATTCATCGCCACTCCAGCGAGCAAGAACATCTTCTTTGCGTAGATTATCTCTTAAAATATTAGCTAATTTTTTAGCAACTACATCCGCAGCCTTAGCCCCGTAAAGTTCGTTTATTTTACGAAAATAATCGATATCTACCGCAACAAAAGAAATGCTGTACATATGCCGGCGGGAAGCGCTCAATTCTTGGTGAGTCCGGTTTAAAAAGTACCGCCAATTATAGCAACCAGTCAAAGGATCTACTAAAAGAATTTTTTCTATCCGTTTATGCTTCTTGGCTAATTGTTCTTTAAGATTACTGGATTCTTTTTTAAGATTTAAGACTTGGCTTGCCCGTCTAACTTTAAAGCGAATAGAAAAATCGGAATCTTCCTGGCTAAAATAATCAAAAAAACGGAATTGTTTTATTATTTTTTTATTTTCGGGAGATCTTTTATTAAAAAAAATAAGGCAAACTTTATTGAAAAGATATTCGGAATCTATTTTTTGCCTCCTCCTTAAAAACTTCTCATCGAATATTACTAAGGCAAAAACCTCTTTAGGTATATCCTTTATATTATTTACTTTTTTGGCGTCTTTTAGAAAGGCCGGTATTCTCTTTAGGGATTTATCTAGACAATAAAAAATCTTATCCATGTTTGTAAATTTTAACATAGCTACTATGCTTTGACAAGTAAAATGACTTTTGGCTAGAAAATACCATTAGTGTACTAAAGACATTTTTTAAATACGGCTATATGCGGTCCGGCCTTCTGATTTCTAGAATAAGCGTCAAATGGCAAAAATAAGAAAAGCTCTTTATCGTTACGACGGATAGATTCAAAATTAAGTTCATAAATTAAGTCACAATGCCGTAGTAAAACCGCCAGTAAATTTCGATAAGAACTTTGCTCTAAAGCTACCTCAGCGGATACCACATAATATTCATAATTGGAATCTTTAGAAGTTATAATATTTTTCAAGTTTATAATGATTCTTTGTAAAAATAATTTCTTATTAAGAGAAGCTAATTTTTTATCCGAAGAAGAAATAACATCCCAAAAACAAACTCCTAATTGGCTATCTTTTTTAGCCCTTGAAGCTAATTGCGAAGATGTCAGGTAAAATACTTTTTTATCAGTAAAATTATTATCCGAAACCCATCTTAAAAATTCCTGCCTGCTATCCTGAAAAGATAAGGCTCTATGCCAATGGTAAATACTTTGTAAAAAAGGTACGATAGCCAATAAAGCTAAAATCAGAATAACAATAAAAGTATTTCTTCTAAAAATTCTTTCTAGTCCCGAATATAATATCCACGTTCCTAAAGCATAAAAAATAGATACAAAAGGCAAGAGATATCGTCCAAAAAAACCTTTATTTGCTAGTGTTAATACATAATAAGAAAAATAATAAACATATAAAATAACCCAAGGGTAATTTTTTTTATTAAAAGCTAAAAATATACCGATAAGTATCCCGATAAAAAGCCAACTTAATAATTTATATCTAAATAAGAATCCAATGTTAGCTAAGATGCCCTCGGGAAATAAAGAACTAATTTGAATTTTGATGTCGCCAAAAAATTCAAAGGGAGCCAAAATCGAAAAAGGAGTGCCGATTAAAAAACTAAACAATATAGCTAAAAAGCCATAACCTAATAACCCTAAACCAGCTTTTCTTTGTAAAAAATGGGCAACTAATAAAGGTAACACCAAAACAAAAGCGTTATATTTAATAGAAATCGCTAGGCCAATTAAAAGCCCAGATAAAAGATAATCTTTTAATCTAGATTTAAGATATATCTTAAGAATAAAAAACAGGCTCAATAGCATCATAAAGGTTAAAGTAGCATCGATAGTGCCGAAATGCGACTCACGGATATGCAACGGAGATAAAGCTAAAAACAGACTAGAAATAAAAGCAATACGACTGTTAGAAATTTTTTTTACCAAGCGGTATAAAATATATATGGTTGCTACTCCAAAAGCAGCTGAAACATAGCGGCTGATAAGAAAAAACATGGAAGGATTTTGCATAGCTTGCACTTGTAATAATGCTAATACGCCACTTCTGGTTAGAATAGCTTTAGGGAGAAAAAAAAGATAAAAAATTAAAAATAGAAAATAGCGATATAACGAAGGGTAAATAAAATTGTGCGGATTAAGGTCTCCTCGAAAAAGAGTACCGAATAAACAATTTAGAGTAGTCTCCTCATCTATCTTAGCCCAAGTCAAGCTCATCTCATAGTCTTTAAGATCTAAACCAGAACTAATGTTCAAATAACGCAGTATTCCTGCTAATATCAAAATGCAATAAAGAGATATTCGAAGATAACGCCCGTTTTTATTTAAAGTTTTTATTCCCGACATTTTATTAGTTTTGCTTTGACTTTCTTATCCGATAAGGCTTAAATCTCTTAATTTTTCCTTCTGCGGAAACAGCGATAAAACGCCCAAAATAATCTCCGTAGGGCAGGCGTTCCCAAAATGAGTGTAAAAATTTAAAAAACGGATTTTTTAAAATGCTAATACCAGCCTGTCTAAAGATAGGGTGGGGAGAAAACTCAAAAAAGATATTGCCGGAAGACAAAGATTCTTTGTCCTTTCTATCTATCTCTTTTATCTCCAAAGAGTTACTGCTTTCTATGTTTTTAAACCGATAGTTTAAGAAAGAAGGTAGAAATCTAAAAATAGCCATAATTAGCCTTAAAAAAAGATAAGTAAAAAAATAGGAATGCTTATAAAAGTAGTATTGTAAGGATTTTTCATAATAACAGCAAATTGAAGGATAATCTTTTTTGGCACTCTGATGCCAATAATGAATTGTTTCGGCTTCGGGAAGATAAACCGCCTTAAGATTTTGCTCCTTTATGCGTTTAAACCAGTCATCATCTTCAAAATAAAGAAAAAAATTACTATCCCAATTTCCTACTTTATCGATTATTTTTCTAGAAGTCATAAAGACACTGCCGGAAAGCATATAACGTTGCTTAGGCTTAAGACTAAATAATTCTTTTAAAAGTATTTTTTTCTCAATAAAAGCTAAACCTTTTATTGCTAACAGATCAAAAATTACCGAGCTAAAAGAAGGCAAATAATTTGGGCTAATCAGTATAGTACGCTCTTCATCTAGCCAACAGCGTGGACCAACTGCAGCTACTTCGGGATGAGAACGTAAATAAATAAACATTTTTTCTAAAGAATCGTTTATTATCAACGTATCCGGATTTAAAAAGCAAATATATTCTCCTTTAGCTAAAAGCAAGGCTTGATTATTAGCAGCGGCAAAACCGATATTTTTATTATTAAATATTACTTTTGGGCCTTGAACGGATATTCTTTTTAATAATTCTTCTTCATTCTTCCCGGAGGCATTATCGATAATAATAGTTTCCCAATTTATCAAGCGGCCGTTTTCGTCTTTTATTTTATGCTGTTTTATGGATTCAAGGCATTTTAAAAGATAATCAACACTTTTATAATTTACTATAATTATAGATAAATCCACTATTAAATATCTTCTTATGCTTGGCTAATAGCTAAAACTTATATTCTTTATAAACTTCTAAAACTTCTTTTGTTGGACCAAAGGCAATTTGCCGGCCTTTGTCTAAAAATAAAACTTTATCACAAAGTCTATTTACTATTTCTAAAGAATGAGTCGCTATAAGCAATGCTCCTTTAGATTTTTTATAATCAATTAAGAAATTAAAATATTTTTCTCTAAAATTAGCATCGCTGCTTACAAACAATTCGTCAAAATAAATAACATCTGAATTTAGCTCTCTTATTACCGAAATAGCAAGCTTCTCTAACATACCTGTAGAATAATTTCTTACCGGAGTATATATAAAATCACCCAATTCTGAAAAATCGATTATCGATTTAAGCTTTTTATTTATTTCTTTTCTAAAAATACCTATCATGGAACCAATAAGAAAAATATTATCCAATCCGTTTAAATCTCTATGCATTATTAATCCAGAATTAAAAAAACCATTGATTTTACCGCAGCCTCTAACATCTCCTTCGGTTTGCTTATAAATACCGCTGATGATTCTAAGTAAAGTAGTTTTGCCGGAACCATTATTCCCAATGACAGCTATCGCTTCTCCTTTATTTAGAGAAAAATTTATATCGCGAAGAGCCCAGAAATCTTGTTGAATAGGCTTATGAAAAAATCTTTGTTTTAAAGTATTTAGGAGGGTATTACGGTCTCGATACAACTTAAAGTATTTTGAAATATTATTAACTTCTAGTAATAAATCGGCCATATTTCTAAACCCTTTCCGCTATTTTATATTTATTTTTATTAAAAAAGATACTGCCTAAGCATAAAAAAATTAAGTTAAATAAAAAAAGCAACATCAAGTTAAAAAATACCGGATTTCGATGATATAATAATACGTCTCTTAAGAAAATTATAATTTGCGTCATAGGGTTGATAGCTATTAACCACTTAAATTTTGGCGAAATATCCGATAACTCATAGAATATCGGTACTACAAAAAAGCCCATTCTTGTTATAACCATCCAAATATGATCGATATCTTTTACATAAACGCAAAGACAAGAAAGGAATAAGGATAAACCTGCTATCAACATAATTTCTGTAAATAAAATAAGGGGTAGCCAAAGGATATGAATCGAAAAGCCTATCTTAAATATAATTGCAAAAATAAATACCGCTAGTAATTCAAAAAAATGCTGAATAAGAAAAGTGCCTATCGCCGATAAAACTAGTATCTCCTTAGGAAAACTAAAGTTTTTTACTATAGATTCTTTCAGTATTAGAGTTACGGCTGCTAAAGTAGTCGATAAGGAAAAAAAATTCCAAGTTACATTTCCAATTAAAATATAAAAAAAATAGTTAATTTTATAATCTCCCATTAACCTGCTTTTAAAAAGAAAAAATAAAATAGCTGACATTATCATCGGATTTATAAAACTCCAAAGAAATCCTAAAACCGTGCGTTGATCCCGAATTTTAAAATCAGCTAAACTAAATTCTTTTATCAAATTAAAATACTCTCGGACTGATAAATTCATTTTTTAAGCTTTCTTCCCACACTAATAAAAAAATCGAGCATACGATTAAAAGGCTTATTGTATAAGCGAAGAGTATCGGCATTTAACTCTAAAATGCGTTTATACATAAGACACCATGTTTCGATTAAATAATCGTCTAATTCGCCAGAGAAGTGTTTTCGAACAATTTTACGATAACTATCGGCATAACTTTCCCGATAATTCTTATCCCAATAAAAATAGGCACAAGTCTTTTCTTTAAGATGGTAAAAAGAAGTTTTGGCCGCGATTCTTAATAATAATTCCCAATCTTCAAAATCACTTAACTCATTATCAAAACCGCCGCTTTCCTTAAGGATTGAATTCTTAAAAAGAAGGCTATTAAGCGGGATATAGTTTTCTATTTTTAATTTTTGATAAGAAAAATCTAAAGATTCGAAAGGATTAAGTGAGGTATTTCGAATTTGGCGAAAACGGCCGGTTTTATTATTATAACGCATCCAAACAGTTACATAATCAGAATAAGCTACTCTATAATTTGTTTCTATTAACGCTTTTACTAATCCTTTAAGGTGATTTTTGTAAAAAATATCATCGTCATCTAAAAAGCAAATATATTCTCCTTTGGCTGCTTTTAATCCGGCGTTTCCGCTAAAGGCCCGGCCTTGAGAAGGATTCAAACTTATGCACTCTATAGGAAAATATCTTCTGAACTTCTGTTGTATCTGTGTTATTTCTCTTCCACCATCATTTATAAGGACAACTTCAAGGGGACGATAAGTTTGCTGTAATATACTCCTCAAAGCCCGCCTTAATAAATGCGGCCTATCTTTAGTCCTGACAATGACTGACACTAAAGGTTTATCTTTATTCTCTGATATCATTTTTAATTCATTTGAGAATAAATAAAATAACGGAGAGGAGGAGATTCGTATCAAATCTGCCGAAGGCAGTTAAATCTGCTCTTACGTACAATATTTGATCCGAATAATGTATTAGGCTTATATATTAAGATAAGCCAGAGTTAACACCCCTCACCCTTACAGAACAATTTAAACTACGGAGAGGGGGAGATTCGAACTCCCGGACCCTTTCGGGTCACACGCTCTCCAAGCGCGCGCACTCAACCGGGCTATGCGACCTCTCCGAAAACACTAACTAATAACCACGAATTAAAAAAACACGAATGGCCACGAATTATTATATATCTAACAATTTACGAGCGTCTCTTTTATTGATATGCTTTTTAAAATCTTCGAAATCAACAAAGATAATGCGGGGTTTCTCTTCTTTTATTTCTTTTAGATATCCGCTTCGGACTTGACGGCGAAATCCCATATATTTAAAATAAGCACCGCATTGCGGACAACGGTCGGATTTAGATTCTATCCCGATTTTATGGCAGGCAAAACATTCGGCTGATAACTCACCGACTACGATAAGGCTTTTTTCTATATCTTTAGCATCGAGTTCTTCCCAGACCCGAATAAAATCTTGCATTATCTTAGCTTACCTTTACTTTTCTTATTATAAAAATTCTGAATAGTCGCTAAAACTTGTTGGGGTTTATCTACTAATTTAAAGAGGTTTAAATCTTTGGCTTCGATTGTGCCTTCTTTTACTAAACGCGCTTTAAACCAATCTAATAGGCCGCTCCAATAATTTTTATTTACTAAGATAACCGGTACCGGTTCTATACGGTAAGTTTGTACTAAAGAAAGGGTCTCAAAAAATTCATCTAAAGTGCCAAATCCTCCCGGAAAAACTACAAAAGCATAAGAATGTTTAGTAAACATAACCTTTCTTACAAAAAAGTAACGAAATTCCATTAAATAATTTATGTAAGGATTGGGTGTTTGTTCTTTAGGAATAAGGATATTTAAACCGACTGATACGCCTTTAGCATCATAAGCTCCTCTATTAGCAGCCTCCATTATCCCGCTTCCAGCGCCGGTAATAATGCTGTATCCTTTTTTAGCTAATAGATAAGAAGAATCATAGGCTAGTTTGTAATGGGGGTGGTTCTCGGCAGTACTTTTAGAACCAAAAAAAGATACGCCGTGTTTTATAATCGATAATCCTTCAAAACCGTCTACGAATTCACTCATAATTCTAAAAATCCGCCAAGTATCAGTAGTAACAAAGTCGTCTTTGAAAGTAGTTTTAACGCCTTTTCTAAAGAAATAATGTTTCTTAGGCAAGGTATTGTTTTTCATGTTAAATCACCATTTTATCGGCAACATCGCTAACAAAGTATATGCGCTCGGTTTTCCCGGTTAAAGATAAATATATTCCGTAAAGAGAAGCTAAAATCAAACCCACCTCAACTAATCCAAATAAAATACCAATAACAGGAATAGTCATAAGAAGAAGACAAATAATATTGCCAATAAAAATAACTATGCCTTGTTTAGCGTGAAAACGGGCAAAATTATTATCTTTCTTAAAGATAAAAACTAAAATCCATAAGAATAAAATATAGGACAACATCGCAAAAGGAGCACCTTCTCTTATTTCTTCTTTGTTAAATTCCTGCTGCTTCATAACTTTAACCTCCTCCATTAAAAGTGTAAAACGTAAAGCTTTTCACTTTTAAGTATTATACGTAAATTTCGAAAAAAGTAAACAATTAGTTGCTCAAAAAAGGTAATAAAAAACCCCCTGTACTATACAGCACAGGGGGTTTATTTGACTAAACTAAAATTTTAGAAGTCGACGTTTACGCCGCCTCTAATAGAGTAACCAGTATTATCGTTGGTGTTAGCAAAAACGTCTCCCGGAATAAACCAAGAAGTGATAAGCTTTAACTGAACATCTTCGGTATAGTCATAAAGACCCCAAAGACCGATTTCATGACCAATTTCTTTTTCTTCGGTAGTGTTTAAATTAATAGTACCAGCAGTAGAAGCAGAAGTGTTAGTTAAAGTTAAGCTGGAACTGCCGTTATCCTGTACTAATCTAGCATAAGTATAATCTAAACCCACAGTAACATCTTCTCTGGGCATAGTAGAAGCAGAGGCCTTCCAATACTGCATGTTAGTATTAGCAAAGTAAATATTAATTAACTCACCAGGAGTTTGATCTTCAAATAACGGATCCCAACCATTATAAGCACTGCCTGAACTTCCATTATCACCGCTAAGATAAGTGTAATTCATACCTAACTTAGTATTTTTAGCATCTAAAAGCTTATATTCTGCTAAAAGCTGAGCAGCATAAGCGTTTAAGTGCCGGTGCGAAGTTTGAGCAGTAACCATATAGTCACCAAATTGCCAAGCAGCTTCAGCGCCTAAAGTTAACTTATCGCTTAAATCAGCCTGGGCTCTTCCACCAAGAACATAAACCTTATTATTAGAATCAATATTGGCTCCGGAACTGCTAGATGTCGTTAAAGGAGCTTTATTGGCAGAGAAAAAGTATGCTTCGCTCACGCCATTATAAGAGCTCCAATCATAGGCAGCATTGATACCTACTAAAGTAACGTCATCATTAAGATTTAAGGTATTTTCTTCGACCTTAGCATAAATTAAATCGATTGTCCAAGGAGCATAGTCTAAAATACCTCTTACCGCATCAAAAGACTTTCTTAAAGTCAAGTCTCTTAATCCTGCGGCAACCTTTGATGCGCTAGCTCTTCTGTTAGTATCAGGATCACCAATAATCAAACCATTACCTAAGCGTAAATTCTGACGACCGACAAGTACGGTCAAAGGCTGATAAACAAACTCTTTTAATTCGATGTAAGCTAAATCTAAGTTGACATCGGTATTACCTTGGCTGTTTTCAGCATCGCCTACGCCGGAATAATCAGAACCACCCCATATCCTCTCATTGATTAGACGCACTACGGCAGATACGCCTTCGGTCAAATCAGCGTCAAATCTTAACCTTACCTGAGAGAAAACGAATTGTTCGTCATTGGGGTTTACATCGGAGCTATCACTAGCACCTAAAGTTAAATCTCTGGTAACACCTTCAGTATTGATGTCACCGCTTACTTTTACGTTTTCTACAGCTGCAAAAGCCGTACCTAATATGGCAAACGACATTACAGCTATAGCAGCAATTAACTTCTTACTCATTAAAACCCTCCTTTTTTTCTTAAGGTAGTTACTCCCAGAATCTATAGGACAAGGTTATCATCCCTTGTTTATGACAAATCTATAGTTATATCATCCCCTTTTTTGACAATCTGCGGCTTAAATTCTACCAATCACCTCCCTTTTTGCCAAGTTTAAGACTGTCCGGAATGGTATAACCGAATTAAAAACGTTTACAAAGAACTTACTTATTTTTAACAAATATTAGCAATTTTGTCAAGAGATTTCTTAAAATTAATTTTTTCTCGAAAAACCCTTGAAATTAAAGGATAAAAGGCAACTTATTTAAGATAAACGTCGATTCTTTTAATTGCCAAGTTTCTTATAGATAAGCTTAACGGGAAATGAATAACATCCTTTAAACAAAAGGGTTTTTCTTTGTTTTTAGAGGTAATTTCTACTCGTTCTACCTTACAATCAGGGCTAAAGGTATCTTTACGGTTAGGGTTGTGGTAACAGACTAAAATCCGTGAAAATAAACCAAAAGAAAAGGTATTTTCAGGCAAAGTTATCTCTTCCTGGCCAAAATGAACCCTTTCGATAGTATTAGTAAAAAACTCTTTTTTTAGTATCGGAGAAAAACGTAATGCTAGTTGGCCTTTTTTATCGATAAAAAAAGGCTCTCTGCCTAGACAAAGCAAGATCCAAATATTAAGCAATTCGGCGGTAACACCGCTTAAGCGAGCAGAAAAGCCTCTACCCCAATAGGTTTTGTCAGGATAGACACTACTTACTATAAAAGAAGAGTTTTCTAAGATACTACGGCCGTATTTTTGGGGATCCATAAAGCAAATTCCGCAATTATAAAAGGACTCAAAGAATTCGCTATAAAAACCTCTCTTTAAAAGCTCTAAGAGATACTTATACTCCATATGCAACCAAACCGACTGGTTTTCCAACCATCCGGGAACAAATATCTGGTTTCGGCCTATTTCTAAAGGCTCATTTTCTAAAGAAGCGTTGAGACGATACATCTTTAGAACAGGGTCAAAAAGTGCTGATTTTTTAAGCTTTTGAGGAATCTTATTATCGTTTTCTGTCCGTAAAGCATGGACAATGCCTTCTAAAGATAACGGTAAAGGCCGACGGCTAAATTCATGAATAATAATGTGCCGGTTTTTTAGAGTGTATTTAGTAGGGGTATAAGTAAAGTAAGTGAAGTACAGCCCGCTTTTTTTATCTTTGGCTTTATTTATACTTATATCTAACTTCTTTTTTAAATTTTCTAGAAAACTCTCTATCTGGACTACCTTAACTTTCCTTTCTTTACCTTCCAGATGAAAATAAGTTCTACGTCGAAATTCTTCTTTAACAGCATTGGTTTTATTCCACCAGATATAGTCGCGCTTTTTATTAGGGTTGGAAGCAAAAAGAAAATCGACTAAAAGCCCCTTAAGTTGCTTAAAAAAAAGTCCTAACTCCCAAGGTAAAGTTAGTTCTCTAAAGCCTTCTTTTTTTAATTGGGTTAGAGTTTTTATCAAAAGTAAAACTAATCTCTTTAAAGCTAATGTCTCCGAAAGCGAAGAGCCAAATAGAGCCGGTAAACCGTTAAAAGCATCGCACCAACCAGGTTTATCAGCTTCCATTTCGATACCGATACCGTGCGGATCAAAAGTAGCAGCTTTATTCAAAACTAAAGATAAAAGTTTAACTATCAAGTTAGAACGGTAGATTTTCCCTTTTTTTGTTCGTAGGAAATTCTTAAAGCGTTCCCGCTCCTTTAAAACCTGACGTTTCCGTTTTAAAATCTCTAAACTTTCTCCCTGATAAACTTTATTGCCTCTTAGATAATAGCGATATTTACGCGGCTTAATACGGTGTTCATCGTCCCAGAAAATAAATTCTTTATTTAAAAAAAGCTCTTTTAATTTTTCGGGAAAGAAGTATAAAAAGTTTTCGATGAGGTCAAGATTATAATGCCAGTGATCAATCCAATAGCCGTCACCATGATGCGCCTGAGGTTCGCGTTTAGCCTCTTCCAATAAAACAAAAACTAAAGTCAAAGGGTCTTTTAATTCTAATCCCTCTTCTTCAAGAAGCTTAAATAATTCTCCTAAATAAAACCCTCTCGTCATTAAATGCTCTAGCCGCTGATCTTTTATCTTAAACTTTTTTAAAATATTTTGGACTGATTTTTCGTTAAAATATAGCTTTTCGCCTCGGACTAATAAAGGGTTATAACCATCTATTTTTATAAAATTAAGAAAATACTGGATATTTTTTGTACCTAAGGCAGGCTCAAAGAATAAATCCATCCGCCGATTCTGATTTATATCGCGATAATTTCCTTCACCTTCAGAAAAATAAGACGGCGTAAGCTGGAAATGGTTATAGTCTCTTTCCAAATCGCCATGTTTACGGGAAAAAATATAGTAAGGCTTGTGTGAAACTAATTTAGAGCCGGAAGTATTTTTTGACTTAACGCAATAAGGAAAACCTCCTCTTAAAACATTATCTAAATAAGTATTTTTAAGATATTGATCAAAGTTTTGATAGGCTGATAAACAAAAAGTGTTATTTCTTATCGAGTTAATTACTTTGCGGTTCTCCTCTTCCTTATCATTTAAAAACTTTGCATCTAGATTTTTTATAAATTTATCGATTAAAGCTTCTTTAAAAGAAGAACTAAAAATACTATATAATACGACTTCTCGGGCAGGCGCTATATTAGTATTAAAATAAGTAAAAGCGCACGGCCTGCGCCCACAAGTGATTTGCTCCATAGGGATTTTGAAGTTTTCACTTAAAAATTTATCCGGAAATAAAAAGGAAGCGTTATCTCCGAAGATAACAGCAGGATCAGCAATCAAATAGGGAATATTACTCTTACCGTTACTTTCATAAAAAGAATAATTAAAGTTAGCACCATCAATATGCTTAGTCTGGCTGACATCCCGAGGATCTATTATTAGCCTAAAAAGAGCAAGGTTATTTTTTAATACCACCCGCATCCAAGCCTCTAAAGTACGGGACATATCCTTTAAAAAATAATTAGCTGAACCGAAAGGAACAACCCGGCTAAGGCCGTCTAATGCCTCTAAATTAATATTATGGCCCGAGTTATTCCTAAATATTACTTTTCTCACTAGGCCACCTAAATGGGTATTAGGTAGAGTAAAATATTTAACCTCGACTTCCAAGCCTAATTCAGTATTAACTTCCCTTATCTTTAGACAGGAATCACCGATTATCATTTCGTTGGCACAATGAGGTTGAGAAGGCNNCTGAAAGGTTCATAATAAACTTTACGGTTTATTTTTAAAAAAGTACGAAATCCCAGAAGGGAAACTAAAGAGTAGGCTTTATCGGCCGGCAGAAACTCTAAAAGAGAGTGGTCCTTATCTTTTATGCCGAAACTTATTATTCCTTGGCCACGGTTAACATAGAAAACCCATAAAGGAGTGCCCCATTCCCCGGAGATACCAGCTAAAAAATTAGAAAAGGGGTGAAGCTCGTTATAATTTTTTATGATAAAACTGCCGTCTTTACAAATTAAATAGTTTTTGGACATATCTTAATTATATATCTCTAATATTTTGTTAAGATTTGCTACTACCTTTTTGTTTCTATAGGGCTTAACTTCCCTTAAATTGCTGGAACCACCGCGAATAAAGACCGCATCTACTCCGGCTCGCCTGGCAGTTTCTAAATCAATAGTCATATCGCCAATGTAAACTGCCTCTTCTTTTTGAAGATTAAAACGCTTCAAAATAATATTCAATATTTTAGGGTTTGGCTTAAGAGATTTTAACTGATCAGCGCAATATATGCTATTAAAATATTTTTTAATCTTTAATTTGTTAAGTAAAATAAGCGTATAATAGCGTGGTCGATTCGAAGCTATAGAAAGAATTTTATTTCTTTGCCGTAAGGCAGATAGTAATAATTTAGCGTAAGGTTTTAACTTAGAATATTTCAACAACGATTTTTTGTGGTGATTGCGGTAAATAGTTAAAGCTTCTTTTCTGTCTACGGGGTTAAAAAAAGCGGCTATAAAAAGCTTATCGCCTTTACCGACTTTTTTCTTAACTTCTGCTAAAGAAACCATAGGATAATTTAATTTTTTGCGAGTAAAATTAAGGCTTTTTTCTATAGCCTGGTAAGCATCAACCAAAGTTCCGTCAACATCGAATATAAAAAGCTTTTTTTTAAATCCGTTGTTACTCATAATTACGAACTCGCTAGGGATTAAGTAATCCCCCTGATACTACTAATTTAATAGCTTCATCTACGCCAATATTTAGAAATATGATATCTTTTTCTTCGACTATTACTACAAATCCGCTCAAGGGAGAAGGCGTAGAAGGAATGTATATATTATACAATTTCTTCTTGAGCTTATCTTCAAAAATTTTGGAACTCTCGTTAGTAATAAAACCCAAAGAGTATAGACCTTGACGCGGATACTCTATCAAAACAGCACTACGAAAATTTTTCTGCGGCGGGAAAAAAAGAAAATCTACTATTCTTTTAATCGGAAAATAAATCTTATTCACCAACGGTATACGAAAAAATATCTTTTCCAGCCATCTAAAAAGCTTCATTCGGGAAAGATGAATAAGCGAACCTAAAAGAAAGACAATCAGAAGAGCTATCGCTATACCTAAACCAGGAATTTGGTAACCGAGGTATTGTTGTAGAAATTTATTGATAATCCTACCTAAAATTCCATCGGCAAAACGAAATAAACCGTAGATAACATAAACGGTAATTACTAAAGGTATAAGCGCTGCTAAGCCAGTAATAAATATTCTTTTTATCATTTTATTCCTTCAAAATAGGTGTAATTTTACCACAGAAATCAAAAAAGGGAAGGTAAAAAATCAAAAAAACTTAATCAAAAAAAGGACAGGTTAAATAAAACCTGTCCTTTTTATAACCTTATCCCAAATTATTATTATTCCTTGGCTATTGCAATAGTAATTGCTCCGGCCATCACTAAGAATAAACCAATACAACCCTTGATGACCATAAGCAAAGAGCTAAACCAAGCCAATACTGCCCATAAACCTAAAATAATAAGTGCTACCCCTAAAACTATTTTGCTACCAGATTTCATCATCGAACCTGTGCAACATTTCTTATCTTCCTGTTCTGCCATTAGCCACCTCCTTAAAAATAATCAAAACCTATAAGTTTTGTTAAAATAATAATAAATTTTTTATTCTTTGTCAAGAGAGGCTTTTAAAATTTCCCTAAACATATAAAAATCTCTAATTACAGAAAAGCAAAACTAAAGTTTATTGAGATTTTTAAGGTATTCACTTATCTTTTTTAAAATTTTATCCCGCCAGTCGTTATAACCTAAATTTAAAAAGAAGGCTTTTTGGACTATTACCTCTACTTTGGTGAAATCTTCTTCAAGATATATTATATATACACCGACTTTTTCTCCCAAGCCTAACATCGGCAACAGTTCCCTGGAGCGGGCATAAATCCGGCCACTACTGCTATTTTGATAATATATGATAAAACCTAGTTCTCTTAAAACTCCTTGGGCAGCATCAAATACTAGAAAACGTTTCTCTCTAAATACCGACGCTTTTTTCTTTTGAGGATGTTTAGCACGAATGGTATCTAAAGTATTTACACTAGCGCATCCTCCTAAAGCTATCACAAAAACACTTATTAATAATAACCTTTTAATACTCATAATATTGGTTGGGGTATCTACTCTTCAAAACTAGACAAATATTCCCAGTGTATTAATCGGCCCTCTTTATCAAAATGAACATAAACTTTTTCGGAATCAAAATATTTCGTAGGATGACGGTAAAGCATAATTTCTTGCTCCAAAGAATCCGAATTTTTCTTACTTAACACCGGCTCGCCATACCGTCGAAGAAATTTAGCTTTGAGCATTCCTTTTATCAGACGCTCTTTCTTCACATCCCTTACTAAAATTAAAAAACGTTTCTTTTGTTTTGTAAGGTAAGAATTTATCTCTTTTTGACTGCGGCCGATTTCTTTTAAGGTATCTAATTCCGGAGTAAAAAGAATACAGCCTTGCAGAAAAAATACGCTCCAGCAAATTATTACTAGCCTACAAAGCATTAGGATAACTCTATTATTATTTTTTCGCCTAATTGTACTGACTTTAAATCGGCTCGGCTGGCTTTAGTTTGTCCAATTATTACTACTGGGCTAGCCGGAACTGGCTCTTCAGTAGTACTAGCTGGTGTAGGACCAAAAAATATACAAAGACATTTACCCTGCGGCCAATAAGCTATATCGCCGGATTTAACAGACATAGTAGCGCCTTCAGCCGAGGCTTTAAAACCGATATCAAAATAAATTTCTTCACCCCAAGTAGAAACTGTAGATTCTAAAGGTAACTTTTGAATTATCTCTTTAGCAGCTTGAGAATTATTAAAGTTAGCTAAAAAACTAAAATTTTCTGTTTTAAATATAATTTTCATAATAATCTTCTTTAAAAAATTATACCAAAATTATCTAAAAATAGAATATCTTTTCTGGTTTTAAATAAAAGGAGGGAAATTAAGGCTCTCTATAGGTAAGCGTCGGAAAGCTTTCGTTACCATCAAGCCAACTTAAAGGTATCCAGCCGGATACCCCTTTATTAACTCCGCTTAAAATAACTACTCTAGCTCGATCTTCAAATAACTCTACATCTAAAACTAAGGCACTTACGTGATTTTTTATTTTTAAAACGTCAAAAGAGTCTAAAACAGCCTCAAAATTGTCTCTACTACCGTAACGAAGAGTAATACTCATTCTATCACAAGCCTTCTCATTAGAAGCTAAACCGATAATATTTCGACGACAAGGACCGTTAATCTTTACCCACTTACCGACTAAATCATTGTAGCTGGCAAAGCTATTTAGAGAAAAAGATAATGCTAAGATAATAACTAAGCCGATTTTTATTTTGCAAAACATAAAATTTAACCTCAGTGCAATAATACCATATAACCCAAACCAAAAACCTTATTAAAAATAAAGATTTTATGTTTTGCTGTAAACGCTTTCCGACAAAATAAGCAAGTAAAAATTTGGCAAGTATGTTTAGATTAAAAAACGGAAAGAAAAATTAATCGGAAGTATCTCTTATCAAAACTAGTATCGCTGACTGCGGAACAACAAAGTACTTTTTATTTTCAAAAATTATTTCTACTCCTTGTTCTTTTAAAAATATACAGCGGTCTCTTTCTTTAGCTTGAAGCGGAAAATATTTATCACCGGATTTTCTCATCCATGGCTCCTCATCAAGGCTAGTAGGATCTGGTACTGGATATCCCGGGCCAACCTTAGTTATCCGCCCTAAAAGAATACTATCTTTCTCCTTCACTCCCTGCGGTAAATACAATCCGGAGTCGGTTTTACTACCGGATTCTTCCGGTTCAATTAGAACTTTATCACCTACCGGAATTAAAAAATTCTTCATAATTTATTTAAATTTAAATTTCTTCTGCCGAAAAACTTTAAAACAAGCGTCTACTACTTTAGGGTCATATAAAATACCTTTGTTCTGTGCTATCTCTTTTAAAGCTACTCCAATACCCAGAGCTGCTCGATAAGGACGATGCGAAGCCATAGCCTCTACTACATCAGCCACTACTAAAATTTTAGCTTCCAGTAAAATATCTTTACCGGTAATTCCAGCCGGATATCCTGAGCCATTGATTTTTTCATGGTGCTGAAGCACTATCTCCGCTACCGGCCAAGGAAATTCTACCGGCTTTAAAATTTCATAGCCGATCTGCGGGTGAGTCTTAATAATATTAAATTCTAACTCCGTTAGCAAGCTCGGCTTACTTAATATTTCCGAAGGAACATATACCTTACCTACATCATGTATAATAGCAGCCATACGAACGCCTTCTCTAGCATCAGCGCCTAAACCCAACTCTTCGGCAATGGCACAAGCTAACTGAGCTACCCGTCGTTGATGACCGGCGGTATAGGGATCTCGTCTTTCTGCCGTAGCAGCTAAAGCAATAACGGTTTCTTCTAAAATCCGCCTGAACTTCTCTAGTCCTTTCTGACGTTCTTCTTCTATAGTCCTATTGGCAGTAATATCAGAAGAAACTTCAACCACTCCTATTACCTTACCTTTTTTATTTTTTACCGGATAACCGCGTATAAACCAAACTTTTCCGTCCGAAGATTTTAACTCTTTTATTTCCGGCTGGCCGCTAGTAAAAGCCTTTTTTACCGGACAAAGCTTACTTAAAATATGGCGTTTTCCCCAAATAACATGACAATATTGACCGATTATTTTGTCTAAAGGTAACCCGATATTTTCTTCAGCAGCTTTATTAGCCCAAACTATCCGCATTTCTTTATCGTGATAAATAACAACTTCAGAAACACTGCTTAATATTACTGTTTTTTCCTGCTCGGACCTTCGTAACACTTCCTCTATGCGTTCTCGCTCGGTTACATCCCGTACTATAGCAATAGTAAAAGCTTGCCCCATCGCTTGAGTCCAATTAGCAGATATCTCTACAGGAATAATTTTACCGTCTTTAGAGCGATAGCGTGATTCTAAAGAAGCTATTTTTTGACGTTGCATATTCTTCCAACAGCTACGCCAAATTTTACGTGGGTAGCTAATGTCAATGTCGCAGATACTCATCGATAATAACTCCTTTCGGCTATAACCTAATAACTTAGAAGCAGCTGGATTTACGTAAAAAATATCGCCGTTAGCTTTCATGCAAAAAACGGCATCTTTGGTATTGTCAAAGACGCTTTTGCTGAATAATAAGTCTCTTTCTACTTTTTTCCGATCAGAAATATCACGGAATATACCACAGATTATATCCTTATCACCTATAGGCGTTACGGTAGCGGTTATCTCTACTGGTTTTATCTTACCGGATTTAGTTATTATCTCAGCTTCTTCATTCAATATATTTCCGGTAGCAACATGGCGCTTAAAATATTTTAGGTAATAATTCCTTTTTTCGGGAGGGTGTAATATAGTATATTGTTTTCCGATAATTTCTTTTCGATTTCTTTCCAGAAGTTTTTCAGCTGCTTTATTGCATCTTAAAAGAATTCCTGTTTTAGGATCGGCCCAAAAGATAGCATCCTTGCTATATTCAAAAGTAAGCCGAAATTCCTGCTCATTTTTCTTTAATATATCTTCCATTTTCTTAGAATCAGTTATATCACGGACATACTCTATTACTCCCGTAACTTCTCTGGTTCTCCAATCTAATAGAGGGAAGGCGTAAAGTTCGAACCAACCGATAATCTTTTTGTCTTTATCTCTTTTAGGTATGATCTCAACGGAAGTCTTATGACTTTTTAGCGCCTCTCTGGTAGGACAGATATCGCAACTCTTATGACGTCCGTGGTAAGCTTGATAGCATTTCTTTCCTACCAAAGGCAAAGAATAAGAATACCAACGCTCCATGGTTTTGTTTACCTGTAGTATATTATAATTTTTATCCAAGATGCTAATTCCGTCCTGGATACTCATAAAAATATCGTAAAGAAAACGTTCTGACTTACGTAAGGAATCTTCTATTTTTTTACGCTCGGTAACATCCCGCACTACTCTGATGAAAGCTTCGGGTTTGCCTTTTATATCTTTAATTATAGAAGTATTTATATCTGCCTTGAACATTTCACCGGTGGTTTTATACATGGTATATTCTTGCCCTAAGGAATAACCTTTATTTTTAATTTTACCTAAATCCTCTCTGGCTTTGACTTTTTCTTTAGACATTAATAAATCGAAAAAGCTCTTCCCAATAAACTCATCTTTATGTTTTAAGTCAAATAATGAAGCTGCCCGTTCGTTAGCCATGATGATTTTTCCTTTTAAATCGTGTAAAAAGATAGCATCGGGCGATGTCTTAATCAGGCTGCGGTAAAATTCTAAACTCTGTATTCGGGCTTCTTCGGCGCGCTGGCGTTCTTCCTCTATGCTTATCGCCGAGGCGATTATTTTCATTAAATTTTTATCTTCCTCGGTAGGAACAAAATCCTTTTTATACACTACACACAAAGCACCGGTGGGAAGCGGGCCTAATTTAACCGCTAAACCAACATAAGTTTTTAAACTAAATTTAGCGACGTTGGGATCGGTTTTCTGATAGGGCATCTTATCCAAACCGCGAAAAACTAAGACCTCTCCGCTACCTTCTTTTATTACGTCATAACAAATATGCCCTTGAGCCTTATCAACTGGTTCGTAATTAGGCGGGGTTTTCCAACTGCCGATAGTACAAAGCATTTTATTAGTTTCTAGACGGTTATAAAGAGCACAATCAGCGCCAAGAAGCTTGCCGCAGACCTTTACAACATTGTTAATATTAAGAGTGGCATCTTGGCCAAAACTTAAAAAACACTTATTTATCTCTTTTAGGCGCCATTCGGTCAATTTACGTTCGGTAATATCTTCTCCAGTGCTTAAAGTGATAATGCCTCTTTCATCTTGTAAACAAGCATTATGCCAACGAATTAAACGTTCACTTTTATTTTTGGTTAATACTGGATTCTCGTAATATTCCGAACCTTCTAATTTTCCAGATAAAACTTGCGTTAAGGTGTTTCTGACTTGGCTACGTATTCTTTTAGGTATAAAATTTTCTACCCAGTTTTTGCCGATAATCTCGTTTTGTTCATAACCTAAAATTTGACTGCCGCGTTTGTTGATGAGTATTATCTTACCCTTCTTATCTAAAGCCACTACAATTTCTCCGGCAAGATCTAAATAACGCTGCAATCTCTCCTTTTCCTTTTGCAGTCTAGATTCTGCCCAAGAACATTGCTTACTGGTTATTTCTAACTCAGCGTTTCTCTGGCGTAAACTTTCCAGCTCTTCTAAAATCTCTTGTTTGGGACCGTCTTCCATTATCTTGCTCAATAAAACAGATAAAAAATAAAAGGCAGCCTCCCCTATTAAAGAAAGCTGCTTTAAAGCTATAGTACCTTCTTCATAAAACGGAGATATTATACCATAATCTAATATTTTAAGTCAACCCGTTGATATTTTGGCTTTAATTATTGCTTATTTTCAAGTGAAATTGTCTTTTTTTGGCGGGATATTTCGTAGCAGAAAACAGTACAAGCACTGCTTACATTCAGAGAAAGCGGCACGCCAGCCATAGGTATATGAATTTTAAAGTCGATATATTTTTTTATTCCGTAACGGATATCACTGGCTTCTGAACCAAATACACAGCATATTGGGAAAGGCAAGGTAGCATTGTTAATATCTTGTTCTTCACGGCTAAAAGCACCTACCACCCAGTAACCGGACTTTTTAGCTTGGAGTAAAATATTGGTAATATTAGGGACCATTGCTACCGGTATATAATTTTCCGCACCTTGAGCAACGTGTAAAACCGTATCGGTAACTTGACAAGCCTTATGCTTAGGAATAACTACGGCAAATCCGCCAAAGCAAGCAGCTACCCTTAGAATAGCTCCCAGATTTTGGGGGTCAAAAACCCTATCTAGAAATATTAAAGATAATTGCTTATCTTTAGGCTGATCTATCAAATCGTCTATTTCGGCATATTGAAATTTATCTACTTCAGCCACAATTCCGCCTAAAGAATCGGCGTATTTAACTTTACGTAATTGGTTTTGAGAAACCCGTTTAAGGAGTATTTTTTGAGAAGCTATTATTTTTTCTATAACCGGTGAAGAAAAATTATCGCTCAAAAATACCTGTTTTATGCTTTTAGGATTAGCTTTAAGACGCTCTAAAACTGAATTTTTTCCGTATAAAAACATACCGATTAAATTCCTAAACTAATGCATTATTTTCAAGGGTTCAGCAGTACTTAAATCCTGACGATAGCTGAAAGTATCACCGCTCCAGCTATAAACCTCCCAAAGAGGCTCGGCAGCATAACACCAGTATACTTGCTGGCCTTTAGCATTTAAAATCTTAGCGCTAAGATTGGAACTAGCAACTTTTATTATTACCGGTTCAGCCTCAAAATCAACCTCTATTCCACAATAACTCCCTTTATTCCAAATTAAAATATAATCGCCATCTTGGTATTGATAGATATAAATATGAGCATAATGCTTTTCTTTATGACTAAAAACTGCTACCTCATCAATACCGTCTTGGTTAAAATCTTTAAGCATTATTTTACCGGGATTAAACTCGTATTTGATAGTCTTTAACAGTGCATATCCTTTATCACTATCGGTAAATTTGTAAATCTGAATAAAATAGGCCGGGTATTTTTTAGATTTATCGGTATTATTATAAGCACCAAAGGAGATAAGTACCTCTTTTTTTGCGCGATCATCATCTAAATTACCTGTGGTTATTATCTCGTAGGTTTTAAATACAGGGCTATAGCTATATATACCACCCTCATATTCTATTTTATCCGGAATAGTTATCTTAGTTTCAGCAAAAATAAAGAAAGGTGATAAAAAAAGAATAAAAAATATAACCAGTAACTCTTTTTTCACCGTAAAATTTTTAAAAGGTAGGAATTTATAACAGCAGCAAATAATATCTAAGAATTATTATTTTACTTCAGAAAATAATCTAGATTTAAATAAAATATCTATGCTTGCTAAAATTTATCGCTATTCAATTTCGCTTAATCCTGTCTGGGCTGCAGAATTATTAGGATTTATAGTTAAAGCCTTTTGAAAAGCTTCTTTAGCCTTATCATACTTTTCCCTATCGCGATAGAAATAGCCCAGTTCTAGGTATACCCAATCATTATTAGGGGCTATTTCAGCAGCTGTTACGAATTGGCGTTCAGCATCGGCGTATTTTTCCTGATCGCTATATGCCCATCCTAAACCTACTTGGGCAGTAACATTACCAAAATTTAACCTTAAAGAGTTTAATAAAGCTTTTTCGGCTTGCAAATATTTTTCTTGTTCACGATAAAATAATCCTAATTGTTCATGGACCCAAAAATCATCCGAGCTTATATTTACCGCCTTGGCAAATTCTTCTTCAGCCTTTGCGTAATCTTCTTGATCGCTATAAACCCAAGCCAACCCAATTATAGCTTTAATATTCTGAGGATTAATCGCTAAAGCCTTTTCTAATGCATCTTTGGCTTCGGAATATTGTTGCAATCTGCGATACTCCCAGCCCGAATCTACTAATTTCATATCTTCGGTAACTACGGCAGGAGCTTTTGCTGACATTTGGCTGCAACTAACTACTATTAAACTAGAAATAATTACTAAAAAAAACAAACCAACGCTTCCTATATAATTTTTATTAAACATATCTACCCTCCTTTTTAAGTTTTATGATAAGACTTCGGCTGATAAAAGTCAAGAGATATTCTAAAAGCAACTTTCTCCCGACTCTGCCTCTTCACTATCCATATCAATATGCCAATTTCCTGTCCCTCGATTACCTATAGCCTTAGCGCAAAATCCTCCACTAACAGTTACGCTATAATCCCAGCCGCTAGTGACCGGTAAATCTAAATTTAATTTCTGACCGCAATCGGTATTACCATTACAGGCTATATATTGAGTAGTTTCTATCTGCCTCATTTTTTCAGCAGATTTAATAATCTTTAAAGTTGCCCAGGCTTCTTTATCGTAGGTATTTTGGCGAGCTTTAAAATATAAGGGTAAAGCTATGGTACTAAGTATCCCCATGATTAGAATTACTACTAATATTTCAATTAAAATAAATGCTCTTTTCATAATCTCCTCCTAGCATAATATTATACTACTTATACCATATTTTACTAATCTTCTAAAGATATTATCTCATTAAAACACCCTTGCAATATAACTTTAGCAATATTTAAAGCTAAAAGTTTATTGCCTTTAGGCGTACAGTGGCCAAAGTCGCCGGCAAAGATATCATTAAAATATTCAGTGTAAGAACCTTTGCTAACTGCTTCTTTAAATATAGCTTCGTTATCAACGAATATTATTCCTTTTTTATTGTCTAACATGTCTAATAACGGTTTTATGCTTCGCATCGGATACTGAACACAGACTAGTTTTACGCCCCATTTATCCAAAATATCCTTTAACTTATTATAATTTTCTCTAGTTACAGCATCATATTGGCTTGATTCTATTTGACGTAGTTTATTATCGCATTCTTGAATAATCTCAGAATTATCAGTTTTTTCGCCTACTAATCTTAGGCGTCGGTAAGCTAAATCATTTTTGGGATTTATCTCTAAGGCTTTCTTAAACTGTTCATAGGCTTTTTGGTATTGTTCGGATTTAAAATACACCCAACCTAAACCAATATATATCCATTCATTATCCGGAATTATGTTTAAAGCTTTTTTAAAAATTTCTTCTGCCTGTTTATTATAATCTTGAGCGCTATAAATAAGCCCTAAACCATAATAAGCTCTGGTATTCTTAGGGTTTAGCTCTAAAGCTTTTTTGAAAGCCTCTTGGGCTTTGAGATATTCTCCTGCATCCTCATAATATCCGCCTAATTCAGCATAAGCCCAGTCGTTCTTAGAATTTATCTCAGTAGCTTTGATAAAAGCAGCTTCTGATTTTTCATGGTCACCTAAATATTTATAACACCAACCTAAACCTATATAAATTCGCTCATCTTGAGAATTTAATTCTAAAGCTCTTTTGAAAACTTCATAAGCTTTAAAATTTTGGCCGGTTTCAAGATATGCCCACCCTAAACCGCTATGAGCTTGGTAGTTATCGGAATTTAGCTCTATAGCTTTTTTAAAGGCTTCTTGAGCATAGAGATATTGTTTCTGCTCTTTATAATACCAGCCTAATTCAGTATAAGGCCAATCATTCTTAGGATTTACTTCTATAGCTTTCTTAAAAGCATTCAAAGCCTCTTCTTCAAGGCCCTGATAATGATACACCCAGCCTAAACCAGCATAGGTATGCTCGCTTTTAGAGTTTATTTCTAAAGCCTTTTTAAATTCTTCCCTTGCTTGCGAATACCTTTCTGAATTCATATAAGTTCTCCCCAAACCGATATAAGGCCGGTCATCCTGAGGATTCAATTCTTTAGCTTTTTTAAAAGCCTCTTCGGCCTTGGAAAAATTTCTTTCTTTATTAGATAACCATCCTTGTTCTAAATAGTTATTATAAATTATTGGAGTAGAATTTTTATCCTCGGCGGCATAGCATCTTCCTATTTCTTTTAACTTAGCTTTGATATGTATCCAAATAAATCTTGATAGCTTATAAACCCGAAAAGATTTAAAAAACTTTTTAACTTTAGGTTCAGAAGCTATATTGTAAGGCATGTGTTCTCCCCGATCATTTATGCCCATCATTACTGTTACCATATCGGGTTTATACTTTTTTAAATTGTCTTCTAAGTTAGCTAAAATAACCGAAGTATTAATACTGGGGATAGCTTTATTTATCACAGTAAAAGTTACACCGATATTAGCGCTATTTAAAACCTCCTCTAATTGAGAAGGATAAGAATTCTCTCCTCCTATAGCAGTGGTAGATTCGCCTAAACACATAATCCGATAGGTGCCTTTTTTATAGATAGAGGCTCTGTTCCTTTGCTCCTGCAAAGATAAAAAGATAAAACCGCCGAGGCGTAAAGTAGCTTCGATTATTATTAATGACAAAAATAAGCCTAAAAACATTAAAGATATTTTCTGGATAAAGGAAGTTTTATGGACGGAAGAATTATTCTCTGATAATTTTTTAGGATCTATATTAGCTTTTGGCTTCATTTAGTTTTTTAGCTAAAAAAGTAATGATAGGCGCCGGTAAAATGAAAACGATAATCATAACTATTATTCCAGAAATTAAAAAGTGACTGTTATAAGATATCAAAAACGGCATTACGGCTAAAATTACATTCACCGTAAAATGGGCTATGATTACTACCTTGAGTCCGTATTTTATAAACACTAATCCTAAAATAATACCTAAAATAGTCAGTTCGATAGCACGAACGTAAATAGGAAAGACTAAATAAACCGAATGGCCTAAGCCCCAAAGCAAAGCCGGAAACAAAACTGCTATCCAACTTAAAGAAATAAATTTTCGCAAAAATGAAGTGGCAAATAAACGGTAAGAAAATTCTTCATAAACTGCTGCTACTAAAGCTAAGGTAAAAGGAAATAACACTGGTAACAAAGTTCCCAAAACGTTGGAATATTCCGGCTTTAAAGGCATCCAGATACTAAAAAATTTTCCTCCCAGTAAATAAAATAAAGTAAGATAGCCAAGGCATAGAAAGCCTAAACAATAACCTTTCAGGAGAGTAAGAATAACATCTAACGAAAGGTAGTGTTTCTTTCCTTTAGCAAAGAATAAAGAAAGTTTGGCAGTGAAGAATTCTCCCAGCATACCATAAGCAAAAACCATTATTCCTAATGACAAGGCATCGCTTATCTTTTCTCCTAAGGCAGTTATAAAAAATACTTTCTTGCTGATGACATCGGAATAAAAAATCCAAGTTGCCGGTAAAGAGTTAAAAAAATCCCCTAAACGCAAAAAGAAAATAATCCCACCGCAACCAAGCCAAACCTTCCAATTGGCTTTAGTCGAAAACCCTCGAAAAACCAAGGTAAATATAGCTATTATGACTAAAACAAAGGTTAGGATAGTAGCAACCCTGGTGAGCATTTGCCCCAAAGAAACTTCGCCGTCAAGATAACGCTGAAAAGCTTCCGGCGTCTTTAAGTATTTACGGTAACGGCCTAACTTATCGCCATAAATTCTAGCATCTAGCCTTAAAGTAGCTTCACTAACTTTATAATCTTTCTTCTCCCAGCTAAAGTGATAATCGGTCCGGTTTTTTTGCTTTTCGACTTTAGTATCTTTGAGCTCGTAACTACTTAAATCTATACCTTGCGAAGTTATCTCCTCCACGGCTCTAATCATTGCCATCCGCTGCGTTAAGTTATCTCCTTTTTTATCTTCCAGGATAAAATAATCGAACCTTACAACTTCTGCGCTGGCAGGATCAATATCAACGATGAAACCTTCTTTTTGTAATTCTTTAAACCATCTTAAACGCCAGAACCAAACCGGTAAACCACGGCGAATGAGCTCGTTAGATTTCTTTAATCCTTGAGTTTTTTGTAGATAGGAAACGGCATAGTAGTCCGAATAGAAAATGCCTGTTTTATCAAAACCTTTTAAATCAAAACCTTTTTTAGCGATGAAGTCTTCGCCAATCTTTAGAGCTTTCTTTTTATCGACTCTGATATTTAAAGAGGCGGTAGGAAAAGCCTGGTTATAAAATAAGATAAATATCGCTAAACCTATAATTCCTAAAAATAACCAGGAAAGTAAAGTTTTCTTTTTTCTTGGCATAACTGATAATTTAGTTATTATATCAGAACTCCTTAGCTAATTAAATATTTTTCCGCCAGCCTAATTTTAGATGGTATAATAAAATTTATGAAGCCGTTTATCTTAACTGTTAGTTTAAATCCGGCAGTAGATAAAACTGTTTTGGTTTCTAACTTTCAAATCGGAAAAGATTTTCGGGAAAAAAGTATTTTTTTAAGCGCCGGCGGTAAAGGGGTAAATGTTTCTCGGGTTTTAGGACGTCTTGGCATTAACAATATTGCTTGCGGCTTAATCGGCGGAAGTAACGGTAATTACCTTAAAGAACAACTAACTAAAGAAAAGATTAAACATGATTTTTTGACTATTAAGGGAAATAGCCGCTTAAGTTTAACTGTCATTGACCCAGTTACTAATGTTATTACTCGCCTCCTAGAACGCGGACCAGAAGTTTCTAATTACGAACTTAACCTTTTTCGTAAAAAATTCGTTTCGTTATTAAAAAATTGCCGCGGCGTAATTTTATCGGGAAGAAGCATACCCGGCGCACCGGACTCTTTTTACGCTGAGTTAATTACTATCGCTAAGAAGAAAAATATCATAACCGTCTTAGATACCAGCGCTAAACCTTATAAACTGGCGCTCTTAAAAAGACCCTTTATGATTAAACCTAATCTAATGGAAGCTGAAGATTTAGCAGCTCAAAAACTAAATACTCTTCCTAAGATAAAGAATTTTATCTCTTCCTGGCATAAAAAAGGAATTCCTGTAATTGCTCTTACCCTAGGCTCTAAAGGCGCTATTGTTTCTAATCAAAGGGAAATGTTATTGGCCCAACCGCCGCATGTTAAACGTAAAAATCCGGTGGGCTGCGGAGACGCTTTTATTGCCGGTTTTATCTCAGCTTATCTAAAAAATAAAAACTTCTCGGAATGTGTGCGTTTAGCTACCAGCTGCGGAACTGCTAATGCTTTAAGCATTAACCCCGGCTTTATAAATCTAGCCACTCTTAAAAAGATCTCTGCTAAGGTAAGACTAAGTAATTTAATACCAAAAAAGCAAAAACAATTTTGATGTTCCCGGAAAAATTAGTTTTTGTTTTGTAGATAGCGATTATTTGGCGGGTAGTTTACCGGTTCGCTTTAAGGTTTCCTCTATTTTGGCTCGTAAATCTTCCACTTGCATCGGCTTAATAAGGTAATCTTCGTTTTTTAAACTTAGGGATTTTTTGCAAGCCTCTTCATCATCTTTAGCGGTAAGCATAAGAATTGGAATAGAGCTAGTTTTAGGGTCTTCTTTTAATCTCCGGGAAACTTCAAATCCGTCTATTTTTGGCATCATTAAATCCAGTAGTATTAAATCCGGCTTTTCTTTCTTAGCCAATTCTATACCCTCTTCTCCGCCGCTGGCAGTAATAATTTGATACTTAATACGCTCTAAGTTGTGCTTTAAGAAAAAGGTAAAATCTTCTTCATCGTCAATAGCTAAAATTTTAATCTTACTTACATCCATAGTTATCTCCTTAAAGCTCTATTTTCCCTTTATGACAAACTGCAATAAAAGTATCAGCTATCAAGGGAGAAAATTGCCGGCCGCGGTTTTCTTTAATGATATTTAAAGCCTGCTCTTTAGATAAACCTTTACGGTAAGGCCGATCAGTAGTCATAGCATCAAAAGCATCGGTGACACAAATTATCTGGGCTATTAAAGGGATATTTTCACCGCGTAAGCCTTCGGGATAGCCGCTACCGTCATAATACTCATGGTGATACTTAACTCCTAAAATAGGCTCTTGAAATTCATCGACCTGCTTTAAAATCGAAAAACCGATTAAAGGATGCTTTTCTATAGACTTTCTTTCGTTAGAATCCAAGGGCCCGTTTTTATTGAGCACACTTTCCGGCACACCGATTTTCCCGATATCGTGCAGAAAAGCAGCGGTCTTTAAATCTTCTAAAAAACTATCCCAATTCCTAAAAAGAGAACTTTTGGTTTTCTTTAATTCTTTAGCTAAAATCAACGAGTAGCGCGAGACTCTTTCGGTATGGCCAAGAGTGTAGCGGTCTTTAGCTTCTATAGCGGTGGCCAGAGCCATGATAGTTTGTAAAAATAACTTTCTATTTTTTTGTAATTGTTCTTTTAAATCTTCAAAAAACCAGGCATTTTTTATAGCCATTACTACATCCGAACTTAAGACCGATAAAAAACCGATATCATCGGAAGTTAAGCTTTTATGATTATTTTTTTGGCCTAAAAATAAAATACAAACTAACTCTTCCCTAAAGAAACCGGGTATACAAGCCTGGGCATTATAAAGAGAAAGCTGAAATTTAATGGTTTCATAAAAACTTTTTAATTTTTTATTACTAGTTTTAAGCAGTTTATTTAAATCTTTTGATAGAAGATAATCTCTATTTAATACTTTTATGCTCTTATCGGTGAAATAACGCACCAGAGGGTTGTTTTTCTTGACTTTTACCAAGCCTTCGGGTATTTTCATTCCACCTTTACCCCGGGAAGACTTAGCTACATACTCTTCTCTGGCTTTATCGTATAAAAGTAAACCGGCATGTTCGACCTTTAAATTAATAGTAATAGTGCGGATAATTAATTTAACTAAGGTATCCAGACGTCGGACCAAAATCATCTGCCGGGCAGCTTTTTCTAAATCATGGCTATAATCGGGCTTCTTATGTCTATCCATAACTCTGATTACTTATTTAAAATATGAGTATTTATTTTACTATGTAAATCCTCCAAATCCAAAGGTTTTACAATATAATCTACTGCTCTCAATTCTTTGGCTTTATCTTGGGATTGTTTATCCTCACTTCCGGTAATCATAATTGCCCGCACCGCAGGGTCTTTCTTTTTTAATTCTTCTAAAACCTCGAATCCGCTCATATCAGGCATCTTGATGTCTAAAAATACCCAGTCCGGCTTAACATTGGTAAACATCTCCAAAGCTGTCATGCCACTGGTAGCTTTTTCACTACTGATTTTAAACCGTCTTAAAAAATTACATAAAAAATCAACTACTTCCACTTCGTCATCAACTACTAAAACCTTACTCATTGTAACCTCCTTGTTGGTTCATAGTTCGTAGAGAAAACTTAAGTCTACGAACTCATAACCACGAACTACGAACTAAATAACTTTTTTTGGAAGCTCTATAAAGAACTTCGTTCCTTCCATATAAGCAGAGCTAAAGCGCACTTTGCCTTTATGGTTTTCTTCGATCATTCTTTTAACTACGTACATACCGATTCCGCTTCCGGATTTATAAGACGATTTAGTGGTAAAAAAGGGGGCAAAGATTTTTTGGATATCCTCTTTTTTTATCCCGATGCCGTTGTCAGTTATTTCGATGTAAGAAGAATCGGATTTTTGGGTCAACTTTAGCTCAATCAAAGGCTTAAAAACTTTTTTCTCTTCGACATCTAAAAATCTTATCTTCTCCTGGGTCGCTTCGTAAGCATTATCGATAATATTGTAAATAGCTTCGGTAATTTGGGATTTAACGCCATAAATAGTGTCGTCTTGGGAGTCTAAATTAGTAGCTAACGGCGCTTCGGCTATCTCGTGTTTTATCCGCAATAATTCGGTAGCTAAAGCTAAGATTTCTTTTAAAGAAAAATTAGCAAAAAAAGTTTCTTTTTCTTCCACGCGGGCAAATTGTAAGATTCCTTTTACCACACTATCAGTTTTCTTGACATTAGATATTAAAGACTCACTGATTTTGGTAAGATAATCAAACGAAGTTTTAAGCTCGGGGTTTTTTTCGATTAACTCTTTATGACTATCGATAAAATCTTTAACCTCAAATTTAAGTTCACCTTTAGCTACCGAAAATTGATTAAGGCGGTTCTTTATCTGGTGCGCTACGCCGTCAGCCATACCGCCGATAGAAGCTAACTTTTCAGCCGTAAAAATTCTTTCTTGGGCCTTTTTAGACTCTTCCAAGAATAAACAATTCTTAATGGCTAAAGCCGCTTGAGTAGCTAAAATTTTAAAGACGTTAATGTCATCTTCAGTGTAATGGCCACGATTAGTCTTTTCTCCTAAAAACACAAAGCCTAGCAACTCCTCTTCCACATAGGAAGGAATAATTAAACCCACATGCTGCGGAGTATTTAAGGAATTTTGTAACTCCAAGGGTAGCTCCTCAAATAAAAAGGGTTCGCGATGGCTCTTTAAATACTCACTAAAAGGGTGCTCAAATAAGAAAGACATCTCTTTGTAATGTGATTGTTGGCTGTTACGCATAGCTTTTAATCTATAAAGCCTATTTTCGTTATCAGCTAAAAATATCGAAGCAAAATCTATTCTAACTATTCTTTTAACAATATAAACAATAAGTTTTGATAAGCGGTTTAAATTATGCTCAACCACCATTCCGCTGGCAGCTTGAAGAAGTAACTTCTGATACCTCTTCTGTTCTGCCAACAAAGCATTCTCCATACGACC
>MTKX01035742.1_pt1 | contig 36250 bp, 31 predicted proteins | sample 1042771 | NCBI WGS metagenome assembly MTKX01 (sample SAMN06212183, study PRJNA360534) | anaerobic digester metagenome | biome: Wastewater treatment plant; material: sludge; isolation source: anaerobic digester fed with sludge from wastewater treatment plant | place: Denmark: WWTP Randers ...
ATTCCCCGCCACCTGCTCATCCATTCTGACCAATCGCTGATCAAAGAGCGTGGCCGCTAACACCCGAGACGGCGCTGGTGAAGATCCGGTCGAGCAAGGGTCTCAATACCCTCTCAGGTGGGCACCCTCTTCGGACACTACAATGTCCCCCTGAGGGACTACCAGGAGCTCAAGTCTCAATACCCTCTCAGGTGGGCACCCTCTTCGGACGCGACATCGCCGTGGCAACTGGACAGGTCTTGGTCGAGTCTCAATACCCTCTCAGGTGGGCACCCTCTTCGGACCCGCGGGTACACCGACACAGACACCATCACGTTGGCGGTCTCAATACCCTCTCAGGTGGGCACCCTCTTCGGACAACATCCCGTCCGCTGTGCCAGTCCTCGCCACCGAGTCTCAATACCCTCTCAGGTGGGCACCCTCTTCGGACGCAGGCCAAGATCAATCGTGGGAGGAACGCAAGGTGAAGTCTCAATACCCTCTCAGGTGGGCACCCTCTTCGGACGAGATCGCGGAATGGTTGAACCACTGAGAGTCATAAGGTCTCAATACCCTCTCAGGTGGGCACCCTCTTCGGACGAGCACGGTCGAGATGGTGGCGAAGGCCCTGACCGAGTCTCAATACCCTCTCAGGTGGGCACCCTCTTCGGACCTCGTCGGGCTCGATCTCGACCTCTTCGACAATGGGTCTCAATACCCTCTCAGGTGGGCACCCTCTTCGGACACGGCGAGTGGCACATGGTCATTGGTGGCACCGTCTCGTCTCAATACCCTCTCAGGTGGGCACCCTCTTCGGACTTGACCGCTGGACCGACAACCGCAATGAGCATGAGGGTCTCAATACCCTCTCAGGTGGGCACCCTCTTCGGACGCCGCATGTTCTATGTGGGCGAGCAGCCGCTATAGGTCTCAATACCCTCTCAGGTGGGCACCCTCTTCGGACCGCCACGTCGTAGATTGCCCTCTGGCCGACGGTGGAGTCTCAATACCCTCTCAGGTGGGCACCCTCTTCGGACTAACAGAGAAGGAGAGAACAATGAAAGGCAAACCGCGTCTCAATACCCTCTCAGGTGGGCACCCTCTTCGGACGTTCAGAAGTATGATATACTGTTCATGGAGGTAAAGTCTCAATACCCTCTCAGGTGGGCACCCTCTTCGGACCTGGGTATCCTGGGACCGTGTTGAAATGCTTGTTCTGAGTCTCAATACCCTCTCAGGTGGGCACCCTCTTCGGACGCTACCACTTATGCCGGGAGCAGGACTTGCTCCAGGTCTCAATACCCTCTCAGGTGGGCACCCTCTTCGGACTTGACCGCCGGAGTTGTGAGTCTTCACGGTAAAGCGTCTCAATACCCTCTCAGGTGGGCACCCTCTTCGGACTGGAATGAACGCACGGCGAGACTGTTCGCCGTTGAGTCTCAATACCCTCTCAGGTGGGCACCCTCTTCGGACAAGGCTTCGGCAAGATCCTCGTCGTCATACTTAGCGTCTCAATACCCTCTCAGGTGGGCACCCTCTTCGGACCATGCCTGCGCCGAGGTCGAACGGCTGCGGGATGAAGTCTCAATACCCTCTCAGGTGGGCACCCTCTTCGGACTTGACGACGTGGAGAGGGTCATGGGCGAGCGATGGGTCTCAATACCCTCTCAGGTGGGCACCCTCTTCGGACGGTGGCGAACCGATGGACATTTGGCGCTGCCTGACGTCTCAATACCCTCTCAGGTGGGCACCCTCTTCGGACCCCCACCCTGGCCATCTCGCCCACCACGGGCACCACGCGTCTCAATACCCTCTCAGGTGGGCACCCTCTTCGGACGAAATACTGCGCGGGGTTCTCCTGGACAGCTTTACGTCTCAATACCCTCTCAGGTGGGCACCCTCTTCGGACAGAGGAAGTGATCCCCGAATCTGTCCGAAGGGCCGCGTCTCAATACCCTCTCAGGTGGGCACCCTCTTCGGACCCCATCGGGCTGGTGCCTGCCAGCCCATCCTATCTAGTCTCAATACCCTCTCAGGTGGGCACCCTCTTCGGACGAAAGTCATGCCGGTGGTGATGATGACAATGTAGGTCTCAATACCCTCTCAGGTGGGCACCCTCTTCGGACTGGATCCTGGCCACCCTGCGCGCAGTCGGAGTCGAGGTCTCAATACCCTCTCAGGTGGGCACCCTCTTCGGACAACACAACCGTGTTGGTAAGACACATCATGACCCGGTCTCAATACCCTCTCAGGTGGGCACCCTCTTCGGACCCGTGGTTGATCATCGCCGGTACGTCGGCCCCCAGTCTCAATACCCTCTCAGGTGGGCACCCTCTTCGGACAAGTCCAAGTTGCGAAAAAGCAGAGGAGGGGCCCCGTCTCAATACCCTCTCAGGTGGGCACCCTCTTCGGACCTGGCTTTCTTGACCAGCCCATGCCATGAAGTTGATGAGTCTCAATACCCTCTCAGGTGGGCACCCTCTTCGGACGCGAGGCCATCGTCTGCCCTATGTTCCGGGTGGAAAGTCTCAATACCCTCTCAGGTGGGCACCCTCTTCGGACATCCAGGGCGAAGGCGTGTTCGAGAAAGTGAACGAGTCTCAATACCCTCTCAGGTGGGCACCCTCTTCGGACTGAAGCGCAGCATGTTTCTACTGTCCTTTATGTTGTGTCTCAATACCCTCTCAGGTGGGCACCCTCTTCGGACTTCAGGTACTCATCCAGATGAATGCTGAAGTATCGGGTCTCAATACCCTCTCAGGTGGGCACCCTCTTCGGACGCAACGCCCACGACAACGGCAACGCCACCTGTAAGTCTCAATACCCTCTCAGGTGGGCACCCTCTTCGGACGTCATGCCCGCTGGGCAGACGGCGCTGGTGGCCAGTGTCTCAATACCCTCTCAGGTGGGCACCCTCTTCGGACATGGAAGACGTGATAGCCGATGCGCAAGGAACTCAGTCTCAATACCCTCTCAGGTGGGCACCCTCTTCGGACCCCGTTACCACCCTTAACCCGGGGGCACCGGTCTCGTCTCAATACCCTCTCAGGTGGGCACCCTCTTCGGACCTCCCACCGGGCGATCCTCAGGGCGGTGAGGATCGAGTCTCAATACCCTCTCAGGTGGGCACCCTCTTCGGACCCCCTGGGAGCTGTGGTTCAATGAGAACGGCAATCCCGTCTCAATACCCTCTCAGGTGGGCACCCTCTTCGGACCTTATTGTCGTTGGTCATCGTTTTCGTATGCTGCGTCTCAATACCCTCTCAGGTGGGCACCCTCTTCGGACAGGGATGCCTGGATTCCAACCGAAATGACGTACGAGTCTCAATACCCTCTCAGGTGGGCACCCTCTTCGGACATATGGCCTTCGTCCTGGTGGCGTCCGAAACGGGAGCGTCTCAATACCCTCTCAGGTGGGCACCCTCTTCGGACCTGGCCCCATCGCGTCGGGTAGTGACTGGGTCGTTGTCTCAATACCCTCTCAGGTGGGCACCCTCTTCGGACGCGAGGGGCTAAAGAAAAAGGCACTATGGAGGTGCAGTCTCAATACCCTCTCAGGTGGGCACCCTCTTCGGACGCATTGGCGATCGTCTGCTGCGACAAGAACAAGAGAGTCTCAATACCCTCTCAGGTGGGCACCCTCTTCGGACGCGCACTGGGCATTGTGGATGCCGTGGACTGTCGCGTCTCAATACCCTCTCAGGTGGGCACCCTCTTCGGACGCGGTCGCACCGAGGGTCCTCGGCTTCCTCCCCGGGTCTCAATACCCTCTCAGGTGGGCACCCTCTTCGGACCAGCCAACGACAAAGGAACTTTGGGACTGGGACTCGTCTCAATACCCTCTCAGGTGGGCACCCTCTTCGGACTAGGCCTGTTACTGGCTTCCCCGTTGGCGATTGCATGTCTCAATACCCTCTCAGGTGGGCACCCTCTTCGGACTTAATGGCAGCAACCTGACCAACATCAATGGCTTCGTCTCAATACCCTCTCAGGTGGGCACCCTCTTCGGACCTAGCGGTCCGTCAAGGACACGCAGCAACTGACCAAGTCTCAATACCCTCTCAGGTGGGCACCCTCTTCGGACTAACGGAAAGGTAATCGGATACTCAGCAACTGGAGAGTCTCAATACCCTCTCAGGTGGGCACCCTCTTCGGACTGACAGCGTGCCTCTACCTCAACAAGACCAATGCGCGTCTCAATACCCTCTCAGGTGGGCACCCTCTTCGGACCTGGATTAACAGATCTGCTTGATACAGTCCTTGTGGGGTCTCAATACCCTCTCAGGTGGGCACCCTCTTCGGACCGCGCGAGCGCTACGGGGAAGGTGAGGTAGTCACTAGTCTCAATACCCTCTCAGGTGGGCACCCTCTTCGGACGGCCGGGGTCGCTGAGGTCCGTGTTGAGGAGTGGTGTCTCAATACCCTCTCAGGTGGGCACCCTCTTCGGACTCAACTGGCCCTTTCGCGTGATTGCAAACAGTCGTGTCTCAATACCCTCTCAGGTGGGCACCCTCTTCGGACTGGGACATACTTTGAGAATAATTGTGCATGATAAAGGTCTCAATACCCTCTCAGGTGGGCACCCTCTTCGGACAGCCATTTCGAAATGCGGGTCTGGCGCCCCACTGGACGCCTATTTTGGCCTCTTTGTAGGGCTGGAGCGCTTAAGGAGGCCCCTTGTCTCGCACTCCTTTCCCTCCTACAAACCACCGAAAACACTTGGTGAAGGATTTGGGTTAAAATTGGCCCATTTCGCCGCTGACCCGTCACCTGTTAGGGCCCGCCCCCCTTTCCCCTGGTCTCCAGTATACCATTGAGATGGAAGCTGGTCAACTGTCGCGAGGTCTGCATCACCAATCCTCGATATGCCGCACGCCCGGCCGCCTCGCACCCTCCCGCCCGGCGCCAGGCTGGCCGTCCTGCCCGCCTGCGGCCTCCGGGCAGTCTGCCCCGGGGCCTTCCCGGCGGTGGCGAGCTTTTTCGGCGGGCAGCAGCCGGCATAGCACCCGCCACGACGCTTCCCCCCCGCCTGGTTGCAGGCAGCCCGCCCCTGTCCGTCCCCTGTCCATTCCTGTGCCGCGCACCAGTGGGCATCCCGCCCATAGGTACACACTGCACCATTATGCTGGACATTTGACAAGTAAAATGGACGTGTGCTATAATACCATTGCTACCCTGCGGATGGGATTGCGAAACTGAGGAAGGATATCCGTCTTTGTTCAGTTTGGCTGCAGCACGGCTGCAGCCTTTATTGTTTAAGAGGAGGTGCCGACGGAAAACGACACGTTCGGGGATCATGTGCGGGCTGCCGCCAGGGCAGGAATCGTCAACACGCGGGCATTGACCAGCTAAAAAACAATGAACGGAGGAACAAAGGTGGAAAAAGAAATCCTTGCAACCATGATGGCCATGACAGCCAACATCGAGTACAGCACCAGTGACCGAATCGAGGCACTGACCAAGGGACACGGGATGCTCAACCTGGCAGCCCTGTGCTCCGCCAACGCGATGACCTGGGAAATCCTCCAGGGCCGCGACATCAAGATCTCGGATGCCAACCTGCACCAACTCCCCCTCGACCACGTGGTCGAAGTGGGCGTGAATGCCGCCATCGAGGCCGGCGCGGACAAGGCCAACGCCGCCTTGATCACCGCCACCCTGCTGCTCATCGCCGGGACCGACTCGCGCGCCGGCGTTCCGGCGGGCAACCGCAAGCTGGGTGCCATGGCCAGGATGAAGGCCGGCGCGGACCGCGCCGGTGTGACGGCCATTCCGACCTCCAAGCTGACCAACAAGCTGTCCGGCTTTGCCGCCGTCAGTGGCCTGTACGACGCCATGATGGCCGGCGAGGTGGTGCGCGTCGACGGCGCCGACGTCCCGGCCTTTGTGGCCGGTGGCGCGCCCATGGGCCACAGCGTCCTGGGCGAGGACATGGTCTACATCGACCTGGCGACCAAGGGTACCAAGGTGGCCGTCGATGCCATGATGAAGGCCTACCGGGGGGCCGGCATTATGCCCAGCCCCATCCAGTGCGCCATGCTGGCCGCCGCCGCCGTCCTGGAGGTCATCAACCCCGACGGCATGATTGCCGCCGAAGAGGGCGAGTTCTTTGTCCAGGGAACCGGCTACATGGTTGGCAAAGGCGCGGCCGAGGCCGCGGGCCTGCCGCCCAAGCTGCACCTGCGCGGCATCAACAAGGAATACGACACCGCTTCCTTTATCGGCGGCATGGGCATGGTCCTCAAGGACGTGGGCGCTCCGACGGTCATCGGCATGATGACGGTTAACGAGCTCCTGGCGGCCTTTGCCGAGAGCCCGATGATCGGCGCCGGCTTTGGCGGCGGCCCGGTCAACCCGCCCCTGGCCCACCTGGCGGCCGACTGCGCCATCTCCATGAACGCCCTCATCGCCAATGGCGGCGACGTGGACAAGGTTGCGGATTGCATCCGTGAGGTCAAGATGACCCAGTGGATCGACGGCGAGATCGCGGCCTATTCCACCAACACCGTCGCCCGCAAGGCGGAGCAGGTTCGCCGCGGACCCGTGACCGAAGCCATCATCAAGGGCACCGACGGCATCCGGGCCAATGCCCTCTACCGCCGGGCCAGGTTCGCCTACGACGAGCTTTCGGCCGGCAAGAGCCTGGAGGATGTGGCCCGCGCCCTGGACGCGCAGCGCCAAGCCAAGGTCGAGGAGAACGCCGGCAAGGTCCTCAGCGGCTTCTTTGGCAAGGACATCACCATCAAGTACACCAAGCTCGAGGGCGGAGCGCGCCGCGACCATCCCTTTGCCCAGAGCTTCTGGGGCTTTGACGCCAACATCGACTGCGTCGTGACCGTGGACGGCACCGAGTTCAAATTCGAGGGCCTCAGCCACAAGGTCATCCCCGACGCCGTCCTCAACAAGAGGTCCGAGCTTTCGCTGCCCATCACCGTCGCCGCGGCCGTGGCCCAGGAGCTGATGTACGTCGGCTGCTGCACCATCGACGCCGTGGTTCCCGCCGTGGTGTCGGTCGCCATGGGCAAGTACACCGTCAAGGAGGCGGGCAAGAAGGCCGAAAAGGGCGCTTGCATCACCTGCTCCATTCCGGGAGCCAAGGACACGGCGCGCCAGGTCGGCCGCGCCGTCGAGCGGATCATGCAGGACCTGCAGGTGTAGGCCGTCTTTTCTGCCCAACGCCTGGCACTGCCCGGGTATCCGGCAGGGGCACGACCACCTCGTGCCCCTGCCTTACCCCGGGCCGGACCTGGGAGTCAAACAATGCTCCTTTTGGCCAACGTAGACGATGTTTCCGGTGAGCTCATTCCCCACGCCATCGATGGGTTGATGGCCCGCGGGGCTTGCAGCGTCCACGTCGTTCAGGCAATCACCAAGAAGGGTCGCATGGAATTTCTCTTCCTGGTGGACACCAAGCAAGAGTTCGTGGACGACATGGCGAGCTATCTTGCCCTGGAGCTGGGCACGCTGGGGGTGCGCGTCTTTGACCCGGAACACATCAAGTTCGATTACCGCTTCTGCAGCGTGCGCCTCACCGTGCGGGGGAGCGACCACGTCGAGGTGCTGGTACGCGTCAAACAACTGCTGGACCACGATGGTCAGGTCCTATCCCTCAAGGCCGAGGCGGAGGACCTGCGGGCCGCCCTTCTCGCCCTGGAGGAAGCGGCGCCCCATCTGTCGTTCAAGGGGCTCAAGCGCCTCGTGGAACAGGTCGCCCAAGATCGAGCAGATTCCCGGTATCAAGATGTGCACGCACAATACCTTGGAGGTTCTCATGAAGAAAATCCTACTACAACTGGATAGCGATCCTTATGCCAGCGTCTTTGACGCCGTCACGGCCTACGACGCGGGCGCCGACCTCGTGCTTCAATATGCGGGCGTCACACCCGACGCCGCCCTCAACCTCGTCTACGGCGCCATCTTTACCCGTGGCATCGAGGATCTGAAAAACACGGCAGTCTTTGTCGGAGGCTCGAGCGTCGAGACAGGCGAAAAGCTGCTCAAGGTGGTCAAGAAGGCCTATCTCGGACCCCTGCAGGTTTCCGCCATGTTGGACGCCAACGGCTGCAACACAACCGCCGCCGCGGCGGTCGCCAAGATCGTTTCGCGGGGAGATCTGGCCGGCAAGAAGGTCGTCGTCATGGCCGGGACGGGTCCGGTTGGCCTGCGGGCCGCCGCCCTGCTGGCCCAGGAGGGCGCCCAGGTCGTCGTCTCCTCGCGCAAGCTGGACCGCGCCGAGGCGGCCTGTGTCTCTATCCAGGAGCGCTTTGGCCTGGAGGTCGGCGCGGGCGCGGCCTTTGACGAGGACTCGACCCGGGCTCTCCTCGAGGGCGCATACGCCGTCCTCTGCACCGGCGCCGCCGGCATTACCCTGGTGCCGGAATCGGTGTGGGTCGAACATCCCACCCTGGCCGTGCTTGCCGACGTGAACGCGGTGCCCCCCCTGGGCGTCGAAGGCATCAAGCCCGGCTGGGACGGCAAAGAAAAACATGGCAAGGTGCTCTTTGGCGCCCTGGGCATCGGCGGCCTGAAGATGAAGATCCACCGTGCCAGCGTGGCGCGCCTCTTTGACCAGAACGACCTCGTCCTCGACGCCGAGGAGGTCTATGGCATCGCCAGGGAACTGATCAAGTAGCGAATGTCCACCCTCATCGTCGGTTTGAGCACCCGCGCCGTCGCCGAGTCGGCGGTTCGCGGCGGTCACCCCATCGTCACCCTCGACTACTTTGGCGACCGTGACCAGGCAGCCCTGGCCCGGAACCTGTCCCTCATGCGCGACTTTCGCCTGCCCTTCAGCGCGGGCGGGTTGCTGAGGGCCAGTCGACAGGTCAACTGCCGCCAGGTGCTCTATATCTCGAACCTGGAGAACCATCCCGACGTGGTGGGCGAGCTGTCGCGCGAGCGATGCCTGCTGGGCAATCCCCCGGCGGTGTTGCGGCGCGTGCGAGATTGGGGGACGCTCCGGGCCTATTGTCGCCGGAGCGGCCTCTCCTTCCCGGCGACGGTGCTGGCCGGCGAGGAGCTGGACGGCGACCCCGTCGGTCCCTGGCTCGTCAAGCCTGTACGGAGTGGAGGGGGGCATGGCATCCGGTCCTGGCGGGGCGAGCCCCTGGACGGCGACCACTTCTTGCAGCGCTGGCTGCCGGGCCGGCCGGCTTCGGCCGCCTTTGTGGCCGACGGGCGGCATGCCGTCGTCCTGGGCCTGACGGAACAGCTCATCGGCCGGCAGGAGCTGGGTGCCCGGGGCATGGCCTGGTGTGGGAACATCCTGCCCCTGTCGCTGCCTGCCGGGCAACGCGGGGCGGTCCTGCTGGCCGTGGACTCCCTGGTGCAGCAGCTTGCAAGCGAGTTCGAGCTGCGGGGCCTCAACGGCGTCGACCTGGTCATCTCTGACGACCTGCAGGTCCACCTGCTGGAGGTCAATCCGCGCTATACCGCCTCCATGGAGCTGGTCGAGGAGGCCTACGGGCTGAACATGTTCTCCCTTCACCTCGACGCCATGGCGGGACGCTTGCCCGGCTGGAGCCTGGCGAGCCGGGCGGATACGACGTGGCACGGCAAGGGCATCGTCTACGCCCGCCAGGACGTGACCATACCGGATACGGAGGCGTGGCGTGCCGGGAGCCGGCGGGATATCCCCTACACCGGCGATCGGGTTGGGGCGGGCCGGCCCATCTGCACGGTCCTGGCCGAGGGCCCGGATCGAGAGAGTTGCTGGCAGGATCTGATCGACCGCGCCACGTCGGTGCGGCGAGAGGTTGGAGACAGACTGGAGGCATAGGTTGAGGGGCGACTTTACTTTGATTACGGGGCGCACCCGGGCGCAGGGTGATGGCCTCCACCAGGGCAGGGATTCGGCAGCCTACCGGGCGGCCACCTCCCTGGTGGAGATGAATGACGACGATATGGCCGAGTTTGGCCTCAAGGAGGGCGACGTCGTAACCGTCTCGACGCCGGCCGGCCAGGTGGCCGTGCCCGTCCGGCCGGGAGACCTGCCCCGTGGGATGCTGTTCATGCCCATGGGCCCGCCGGCCAATCTCCTCGTGGGCGGCGAGACCGAGAGCACGGGCATGCCCTCCTACAAGGGGCAAAGAGCGGAGGTCGAGACACGGTGAGCACGGGAATCGAGAACACGGTAATCGAGAACGTGGTCTGTACCTTTTGTGGCTGCCTGTGCGACGACCTGGTGGTCGAGGTGGATGGCGGGCGCGTGGCCAAGCTCAGAAGGGCCTGCAGCAACGGCAGGGGCCTGTTCGCGCACTATGACCCGGCGCCTGTCCAGCCCACGGTGGACGGCCGGGAGGTCGGCTGGCAGGAGGCGGTTGCCGAGGCGGCCCGCATCCTCGACCAGGCCGACTGCCCCCTCATCTACGGCCTTAGCTCGACGGCCAGCGAGGCGCAGCGCAAGGCCATCGCCCTGGCCGACAAGCTGGGCGCCATGATCGACACCACGTCGTCCGTCTGCCACGGCCCCACGGGCCTGGCCATGCAGGCGGTGGGCGAGCCAACCTGCACCCTGGGCGAGGTGCGCAACCGCGCCGACCTGGTCATCTTCTGGGGTTGCAATCCGGCCGAAAGCCACGTGCGCCACTTTAGCCGCTATTCGGTCATGCCCAAGGGCATGCTCACGCCCAACGGCAAGCGCGACAGGACCGTCGTCGTCGTGGACGTGCGTCCCACGGGCAGCACGCGGGCGGCGGACCTGTTCCTGCAGATAGAGCCCGGGAGGGATTACGAAGTTCTGACTGCCTTGCGCGCCCTCGTCAGTGGCCGCCAGGTTGCCGCCGAGACGGTGGGCGGCCTGCCCGTGTCCGAGCTGCAGGCGCTGGCCGAGCGGATGAAGGGCTGCCGGTTCGGCGTGGTCCACATGGGCATGGGGTTGACCCAGACGGGTGGCCGCGACCTGAACGTGAGCGAGCTCTTTTCCCTCGTCGCCGAGCTGAACCAGTATACCCGCTTTTCCGTCATCCCCATGCGCGGCCACGGCAACGTCACCGGCGCCGACCAGGTCATGGCCTGGCAGACGGGCTATCCCTTTGCCGTCAGTTTTGCCCGGGGCTATCCCCGCTACGGGCCGGGCGAGTTTTCGACCGTGGACCTGCTGGCACGCGGCGAGGCGGATGCCATCCTGGTCATCTCCTCCGACCCCGCGGCCCATCTGCCCCGGGCGGCGGTCCGGCACCTGGCCACGATCCCAACCATCGTCCTGGACCCCATGCCGACGCTGACCGGCAAGACGGCCCGCGTGGTCCTGCCCACGGCGTGCTACGGCCTGGATGCGCCGGGCACGGCGTATCGCATGGACGCGGTGCCGCTGCGGCTGAGGCCGGTGCTGCCCCGGCAGCGCCCGACCGACGAAGAGGTTCTGGACCAGATTATCGAGGCGGTGCAGCCATGTTAGGAATTCTGAACGGCCGGGTATACGATCCCGCCCACGGGATCGAGAACCAGGTTCAAGACATCTGGATCAAGGACGGGCGTATCGTCGACCCCGGCGAGGTGGACCGGCAAAAGGCACGGATCATCGATGCCAGCGGCCTGGTGGTCATGGCCGGCGGCGTGGACGTCCACAGCCACATCGTCGGGTCCAAGGTGAACGCCGGGCGCAAATTCTGCCCCGAAGACCACTACGATCACGTCCGCGCGCGCAGTTCCTTCACGCGCTCTGGCGTGGGCTATACCACGCCCACGACCTTTGTCACCGGCTACCTCTACGCCGAGATGGGCTACACGACCGTCATGGAGGCCGCCACCGCCCCGCTGGTGGCCCGGCACACCCACGAGGAGCTGGAAGATACGCCCCTGCTCGACAAGGGCATCTTTGTCACCATGGGCAACAACCACTTTATCATGCGGGCCATCCAGGCAGGGGAGTGGGAGCGGGCGCGGGACTACGTGGGGTGGCTTTTTGAGGCCACCCGGGGGTATGCCATCAAGGTGGTGAACCCCGGCGGCGTCGAGAACTGGAAGTGGGGCAAGAACGTGTCGGCCCTCGACGACGACGTTATCGGCTTTAACGTCACCCCACGCCAGATCGTCCAGACGCTGTGCCGGATCAACGACGACCTGGGCCTGCCCCACGTGCCCCACATCCACGGCCTGCGCCTGGGCCAGGCGGGCAATGCCGCCACCATGGTGGAAATGATCGAGGCCCTGGAGGGCCGCCGGGCGCACTTTTGCCACCTCCAGTTCCTGAGCTACGACGGCGAGGGCGGGCGCATGCGCTCGGGCGCCGAGCGGGTGGCCGCGGCCGTCAACAGCCACGCCAACGTCACGGTGGACGTCGGGCAGGTGGTGTTCGGCCCGGCGACGACCATGACCTCCGATGGGCCCCTGCAGCACCGGCTGCACCAACTGACGGGCCACAAGTGGCTGAACGACGACGTCGAGGGCGAGGCCGGGGGCGGCGTCGTGCCCATGGCCTACCAGGCGCGCAACCCGATCAATGCCGTCCAATGGCTGACGGGCATGGAGCTGTTCCTGCTCATCGACGATCCGTGGCGCGTGTACCTGACCACCGACCATCCCAATGGCGGCCCCTTCTTCCGCTATCCCCAGGTCATCAAGCTCCTCATGGATCGCGACTACCGGGCCGAGATGATGGCCACGATCAACCCGCGGGCGCGCAAGGGCGCCCTGCTGGCCGACCTGGACCGCGAGTACTCGCTGTACGACATCGCCATCGTCACCCGCGCGGGCACCGCCCGGGCCCTGGGGCTCAAGAACAAGGGGCACCTGGGCATCGGCGCCGACGCCGACGTGACGATCTATGAGCCGCTGGACGACCCGGAGGCCATGTTCTCCCGGCCCCGCTACGTCGTCAAGGGCGGAGAGGTGGTGGTGCAGGACGGCGAGCTGCTCCAGGAACGGCCCGGCCGCACCCTCTACGTCCGGCCCGACTATGACCCCGGCATCCGCCCGGCCATCAAGAAGCATTTTGAGGAGACCTATACCATCGCTTTCGAGAACTATCCCGTGCAAGACGACTATCTGCACCACGGCGAGGTCATACCATGCACATAAACGGCGTCGAGATCGAAGACACCTTTGCCGAGGGGTTCAAGATGTGGGGGGCGCGGCTGATCATCACCGCCCTCAACGCCGAGTGGGCCCACACAGCCGCCCAGGTGACCACCGGTTTCGCCACCTCGGTCATCGGCTGTGGCTGCGAGGCCGGAATCGAGGGCCATCTGGCGCCCGACCAGACGCCCGACGGCAGGCCGGGGGTCAGCGTTCTCTTTTTCGTCTCGTCCAGCAAGGCCATGGAAAAGCTGTTGCTGCTGCGCGTTGGGCAGGGGATCATGACCTGCCCGACGACTGCCTGCTACAACGGCCTGGAAAGCGACGTGCGCTGCAAGGTCGGCGGCGGGCTGCGCTACTTTGGCGACGGCTTCCAGGCCAGCAAGCTCCTGGACGGCAGGCGGCTGTGGCGCATCCCGGTCATGGAGGGCGAGTTTGTCATCGACGAGTCGTTCGGCATGGCCAAGGGCGTGGGCGGCGGCAACTTCTTGGTGCTGGGCGACAGCGTCGAGGCCACCCTGGCCGCCACCGAGGCGGCCGTCGCGGCCATGAGGCAGGTGCCGGCGGTCATCCTGCCCTTCCCCGGCGGCATCGTCCGCAGCGGAAGCAAGGTCGGGTCCAGGTACAAGTTCCTCTCGGCGTCCACCAACACCGCCTACTGCCCCACCCTCCGGGCCCAGGTGGACTCGGACCTGCCCGAGGGTGTGAACTCGGTTCTGGAGGTCGTCATCGACGGCCTGAGCGAAGAGGCCGTGCGCCAGGCCATGCGCGTCGGCATCGAAGCAGCGTGCCGGCCGGGCATCGTGCGCATCACGGCCGGCAACTACGGTGGCAAGCTGGGCCAGTTCCAGATCCACCTTCGGGAGTTGTGCTCATGAGTAGAACATGTCTCAGGCTGCTCGAGCCCGTCACATTGCCTGTCGAGGCCGACGCCCTATCGCCCGACCGCCTGGCCGGCCTGGGCCAGGCCGAGGTTGCGGCCCTGCCGCTCCTCGTCGGCCGCAGGCACCGCTGCGTGGGCGATCTGTTTGCCGTGGAAGGCGACGGAGCCGACGATATCCTGCTGGAAGGCGACCTCAGCCACGTGAAGCGCATCGGCCAGGGCATGACCCTGGGCCGGATCGAGATCCACGGCAACGTGGGCATGCACCTTGGCTGCGACATGCGCGGCGGCGAGATCCACGTCCACGGCGAAGTGGGCGCCTGGGCGGCCGCCCGGATGGCCGGCGGCACCCTCTGGGTCCACGGCGACGCCGGCCCGATGCTGGGCGCGCCCTACAGCGGCGAGACCCGTGGCATGCGCGGCGGCCTCGTCGTCGTCGAGGGCAACGCCGGCTCCCGGGCCGGCGAGCGGATGCGCCGCGGGCTCATCGTCGTCGGCGGCGACACCGGCGAGCTGGCCGGGGCGCGGATGATCGCCGGCTCTATCGTCGTCCTGGGCCGCCTGGGCGGGCGCCCGGGGGCCGGCATGAAGCGCGGCACCATCGTGGCGCTCGGCGGCCTGAAGGACGGCTTGCTGCCCACCTTTGACTACGCCTGCACCTACCAGCCGGTCTTCTTGCGGCCCTACCTGCGGCGCCTGCAGGCCCTGGGCCTGCCCATCAGCCAGGAGCACATCGACGCGGTCTACCGGCGCATAACCGGCGACGCCAATACCATCGGCAAGGGAGAGATATTGGTCTATGCTTAGCCTGAACCAGCGTGCCCTCGGGATCGTGCAGCAGATGATCCAGGACGCAAAAGCCCTGGACGTGGCCGTGTCCACCCTGGACAACGGGACCGTGGTCGTCGATGCGGGCATCGACGTGCCCGGCTCCCTGGAAGCGGGCCTCCTCTTTGCCCGCGTCTGCCTCGGCGGGCTGGGCACCGTCGACTTTTGCCAGTTGCCCTTTGGCGACGCCTGGCTGCCCGGCGTCACCGTCTCGGTGAGCCATCCGGTGGTGGCCTGCATGGCCTCGCAATATGCCGGCTGGGCGGTCAAGGCCGGCGGCTTTTTCGCCATGGCCTCGGGGCCGGCCCGGGCGCTCTATGCCGGCGAGGCGTTGTTCGAGCACCTGGCCTATCGCGACCAGTCGAGCGTGGCCGTCCTCGCCCTCGAAGGGCGCGACCTGCCCCCCGTGGCGGCGGCCGACAAGGTGGCCCGGAAGTGCGGCGTTGCCCCCGACCAGCTCTACCTGCTCATCGCGCCCACCGCCAGCCTCGCCGGCTCGGTGCAGGTGGCGGCCCGCGTGGTCGAAACCGGCCTGCACAAGATGCACGAGGTGGGATTTGACATAAACACGGTGATCTCGGGCATCGGCACCTGCCCCCTGGCCTCCCTGGCCCGCAAGGACCTGCAGGCCATCGGCCGCACCAACGACGCCGTTCTATACGGCGGGCGGGCCTGGTACACCGTGCGGACCGACGACGCCCGCGTAGAGGAGGTCATCGAGCGCCTGCCTTCTTGCTCTTCCCGCGACCATGGCACCCTCTTTTACGACCTCTTCAAGAGGTACGACGGCGACTTTTACAAGATCGATCCGCTGCTCTTCAGCCCCGCCGAGGTGTATGTCAACAACGCCACCAGCGGCCGCACGTTCCAGGCGGGCGCCGTTGCCCCGGATCTGATCCGGGCGTCGCTCCTGGCTCAATGAACGTCGGCATCCTGGGCCAGCGCGGGGGCTGGCACACCACGGCGCTCCAGGAGGCTTGGGCCCGGCGCGGCATCGAGGCGGCGGTGTTGCCGGTCACGCGCCTCACCGCCCGCCTGTCCCACGGGCCCGTCCTGTCGGCCGGCGACGAGGCGCTGGACCGCCTCGACGTGCTCCTGGTGCGCGCCATCCCCGGCGGCTCCCTGGAGCAGGTCATCTTTCGCATGGATGCCCTGTCGCGCCTGGAGGCGGCCGGGGTCCGCGTCGTCAACCCGGCCCGGGTCATCGAGCGGACCGTGGACAAGTACTATACCTCCTGGCTGCTGGAGCAAGCCGGCCTGCCCACCCCACGCACCGTCGTGGCCGAGCAGTTCGAGGACGCCCTCCTCGCCTTCGAGGCGCTGGGGGGCGACGTTGTTCTCAAGCCCATCTTTGGCTCCGAGGGGCGCGGCATGGTGCGCCTCACCGACGCCGACGTGGCCTACCGCGCCTTTCGGGCGCTGGAGCTGGGCCGCTACGTCTACTACCTGCAAGAGTACCTGCCCCACGGCCAGTGCGACATCCGCGTCCTGGTCATGGACGGCAGGGTGGAGGCCGCCATGGAGCGCTTTGGCAACGGCTGGAAGACCAACGTCTCGCAGGGGGCGCAAGTCCGGCCCCTGGAGGTGGACGACGGCCTGGAGGCCCTGGCTTTGCGCGCCGCCGCGGCCGTGGGCACCGAATACGGCGGCGTCGACATCCTGCCCCTGGAGGACGGCTCCTACAGCGTCATCGAGGTCAACGGCATCCCCGGCTGGCGCGGCCTGCAACGGGCCACGGGCATCAACCTGGCCGACCGCCTCGTAGCTTACGTCCTGGCAGGCATCCCATGAGACCCATGGAAGCAGATCGCATCACCTGGTCGGTGCACATTGCCTGCCTGTTCGAAGTGTCGGCCGACAAGCCGGGCAACGTCACCTGGGGCAAGGACTTCTGGGACACTCGCTTTGTCGACTTTATGGCCAGCGCCATCGCCGTGGGGCCGGCCTTTCGCAATGCCGCAGAAACGCCCGTGGGCGAGATCATTTACCAGGCGGTGCACGACACGACCCGGCTGGCCAACACCAACACCAACCTGGGCATGATCCTTCTTCTCGCACCCCTGGCCCGCGCAGCCGCGCTGGGACATCCCGGGGGACTGCGCGAGGGGGTACGAGGCGTGCTGGCCGGCCTGACGGTCGAGGATGCCCGCCATGCCTTCCATGCCATCCGCCTCGCCGCACCCGGCGGCCTGGGCCAGGCGGGCCGCTACGATGTGCGCCAGCAGGACGTGGACATCACGCTTCTCCAGGCCATGGAGCTGGCCCAGGAGCGGGACACCATCGCCCTCGAGTACGTCACCGACTTTGCCCTCACCTTCGAGCTTGGCTACTCGTCACTGGCGCGCTTCTGGGACGAGGGGCACGGCTTTTCCGACTCGGTCGTCCAGACCTATCTCACCATCCTGGCCCAGGTGCCCGATACCCTCATCGTCCGCAAGAAAGGTTGGGAAGCCGCCCGGGAGGTCTCTCGGCAGGCCGGGGCGGTCCTGGACGCGGGGGGCGCCTTTACCGAGGACGGCCGGCGGGCCCTTCGGGAGTTCGACGGCGCCATCCGCGACCCGCGGCACCGCTTCAACCCCGGCACCACGGCCGACCTCGTCGCCGCCACTCTTTTTGTGTTCCTCACGGAAGGCAAGGGCCTGGAGAGCTTTCCCGATCTCCTGGCTCGGTGGTGAGAGCATGCAGATCTTGGCCGGTCAACCTGCCGTTATGGAGGGCCGAGGCCACCAGGACCCCGTGCGCCCCCAGGTGCGAAAGCTGATGCAGATCGCCCAGGTCCCGCACGCCGCCGCCGGCGACGAGATTCAGCTCCGGGAAAGCGGCCCGCGCCGCTTCCAGCAGCGACCGGTCGGGCCCGCTTCCGGTGCCCACCCGGTCCAGGGCCAGGAGGATGACGTGGGTCCAGCCGCCGTCCCGCAGGCGCGCCAGCAGCGCCAGGGGCGGCATGGCCCGCAGCTCCGGGCAGCGCGACAGGCCCCGCCCCTCCTTCATGTCGAGGCTAAAGACCAGGCCCCCGGCGGGGATGGCGGCCCGGATGGCATCGAGGCTCGCCACCGACCTGATCGTCTCGGAGCCCACCACGACGCGATGGACGCCGGCCGCGAACCAGGCGGGGATGGCCTCGGCGGTCTCCAGGCCGGCATCCACCCAGGGGCGCGCCGGGATGGCCCTCGCCAGCTCCTGGATCTCTGCCCTGTGATCGCCCCTGCCCTCGATGGCGTCCAGGTCGGCGATGTACAGGGCATCGCAGCCCGTCTCGGCCCACAGCGCGCGGGCCACGTCCGGGGGCGCGCATGACGGTGTCAGCACGCTCTTTATGGGCTGATAGCGGGCGCGGTCGCCCTGGATGCCCTGCACAACCTGGCCGCCCATCAGGTCGAGTACCGGTATGATTCGCATGGATTGCCCTCACATTCTCGTTCACGAATACGTCTGCGGCGGCGGCTGGCCCGCGCCCGACCTGCCTGCCGGCCTGGCGGCCGAGGGCCTGGCGATGCTGCGGGCCGTGTTGTCCGATCTGGAGGCCTGGGGCCGGGCCCGCGTTACCACCACCCTCGACACCCGCCTGCACGCCGGCCTGCCTGCCCACCGGCTGGTCCCCCTCGAGCCCGCCCGGCACGAGGCCACGCTGCAAGCGCTGGCCCTCGAATGCGACGCCGCCCTCGTCATTGCCCCGGAGAGTGGCGGCACCCTGGCCCGGCTCGCCCGGCAGTTCGAGTCGCTGGGCGTGCCCTTGTTGGGCGCCGGCTCCGGCGCCGTGTCCGCCGCCGCCGACAAGTGGCAATGTTACCAGCTTTGCCGGAAAAACGCAATTCCCACCCCCGACACCCGCCTTGTGACCCGGCGGGACGCCGTCGAGCGGTCCCTGGGCCTCGACCTGCCCTGGGTGGTCAAGCCCCGGGACGGCGCCGCTGCCGAGGGGGTGGGCCTGGTGGACGGCCCCGCGTCCCTCTCCCGGTCGCCGGCCCTCACCCGCAACGGCTCCGGCGAATGCCTGCTCCAGGCCTACGTCCCCGGCGTGCACGCCAGCGTCTCCTTGCTCACCAACGGCCGGGAATCGTTGGCCCTGAGCCTGAACGAGCAGAGGATCGAGGCCGGCGCCGCGTTTGCCTACCGCGGCGGCCGGATCCCGTTGCACCATCCCCTGGAGGAGCGGGCCATGGCCCTGGCGTGCCGGGCTGTGGACCTCATCCCCGGGCTGCGGGGTTACCTGGGGGTCGACCTGGTCATGACCCCCGACGAATGTTATCTCCTCGACGTCAATCCCCGCATCACGACGTCGTACGTGGGGCTCCGCCGCGTCGTCGACCTGAACCTCGCGGCAGCCATCTGGGACTGCTGCCGGGCGGGGCGGCTGCCGGACGGGGTGACGCTGACGGGGACGGTGGCATTTGACAAGGATGGCACCCTTGGCTGAGGTCGTCGGTTGGGACGTTGGGGGCGCGCACACCAAGGCCGTGTGGCTGCCGGGCGGCAGCCTGGAGCGGGCACGCTCGGCCTCCAGGGTGCTCGAAATCTGGCGGGCGGGCGACGAGCTGCCCGCTGTGCTGGGCAACGTGTTCGCCTCGCTGGGGGCCGGCAGGCCCGACGCCATGGCGGTGACCATGACCGCCGAGCTGGCCGACGTCTTTGAGTCCAAGCGCCAGGGGGTCCTCTTTGTCCTGAACGCCCTGCGGACCAGCTTCCCCGACGTGGAGATCTGGCTCCTTGGCCTGGACCGGAAGCTCCACACGCTGGAGGCGGCCATGCGGCGCCCCACCCTGTTCGCGGCGGCCAACTGGCTGGCCAGCGCCCTGTTCGTCGCCGGCCGGGTGCCCGATTGCCTCCTGGTGGACGCCGGCAGCACCACGACGGACGTCATCCCCATCCGTGAGGGCCGCGTGCTGGCCGAGGGAAGCACCGACGTTGAGCGCCTGGCGGCGGGCGAGCTGGTCTATACCGGCGTCGTCCGCACCAACCCCAACACCATCGCCGCCCGGGTTCCGATCCGCGGCAGGCCCTGCCCCGTGGCGGCCGAGAGCTTTTCCATGATGGCCGACGTCTACACGCTCCTCGGGATGTTGTCGCCCGGCGACTATGGCGTGCCCGCCGCCGACGGCGGACCCAAAACCGTCGCGGGTGCCGAGCGGCGCCTGGCGCGGCTGGTGTGTGCCGACGCCGATACCCTGGGCTCCGGCGAGCTCCACGGCCTGGCCCGCTATCTCCACGAGAAGCAGCTCCAGCAGGTGCTGGAGGCCATGTACCAGGTGCGCTCTCGCCTGCCCGGCGACGACCTGCCCCTCCTTGCCGTCGGCTCGGGGCGATTCCTGGCCGTGGAGGCCGGCCGCCGGCTGGGCCTGCCCCTGGTCGCCCTGGACGTTCCGTCCGCTATCCTCCCGGTGCTGCCCTGCCTGGGCGTTGCCGCCCTCCTGGAACGACACCTGGAACGGCGAGGTCCTGAGCGCGCCGAAGGACAGGGTCCTGAGCGCAGCGAAGGACAGGGTCCTGAGCGCAGCGAAGGACAAGGTCCTGAGCGCAGCGAAGGAGGCGGCGCATGATCCAGGCAGTCGTAAAGGTCGGCGGCAGCCTCTGCCGGGGCGATGGCCTCCCGGCCCTCGGCCGGCGCCTGGCCGAGCTGGGCAGGCGCCATTCCCTCCTGGTGGTGCCGGGCGGCGGCCCCTTTGCCGACGCCGTCCGCGGCCAGGACCGGAGGTTCCGCCTGGGCGACAGCACCGCCCACTGGATGGCCATCCTGGGCATGGACCAGTACGGCTGGCTGCTGGCCGACCAGGTTCCGGGGGGCGAGCCGGTGCGCAGCCTGGCCGCGGCCCGCGACGTGGCGGGGGCCGGGCGCGTGCCCATTTTGCTCCCCTGGGCGGTGCTGTACGCCGCCGATCCGTTGCCCCACACGTGGGACGTCACGTCCGATTCCATCGCGGCCTGGGTCGCCGGGCGGGCCCGGGCGCCGCTTCTGGCCCTCCTCAAGGACGTCGACGGTGTGCTCGACGGCCCGCCGGCGGCGGGCGGTGCCCGCTTGCGAGGGAGCGTCCCGGCGGCCGAGCTGGGGAGGTTTGGGGTCGTGGACGGGCACCTGCCCGGCCTTGTGGCCCGCTACGGCCTGGAGCTGTGGCTGGTCAACGGCCGGCACCCGGAGCGGCTGGCGGAGCTGTTGTCCACGGGTGCGACCAAGGGAACCCGGGTTGCCGCCGGTCAGGGCGTGGCGAGGAGCGACTTCAGTTGACGTACCTTGCTGGCATCGATCCGGCCGTGTACCCGGTCGCCCCGGCACGCGGCGGTGCGGAAGCCGATAATTTCGGGGCCAATGGCCTGGACCCGCGGAACGTCGGCGGCGGTCAGGGAGCCGGCCAGGGCGGAGAGCAGATGGAGCCGGCGGCACTCCTCGACGAACCGGGCCAGTTGGCCGTCGTCCAGGTGCGTAAAGAGGTTATCCCCCGCCTTGACGGCGGTGTCCAGGAGACAGCCGCGGGCGCCAGCCTCGGCGGCCACTCCGGGCAGGTCCAGGGGCGGAAACGCGCCCACTTGGTGGGCGTCGGCATAGGCGGCGGCAATGACCCACGTTCGGGGCGAGAACTCGGCCACGGCCCGGCAGACGCCCCGCAGCAGGCACAGAGCATCGTCCTCCGTACGCGGCCCCATCAGGCCCACCTTGACGTACTCGAGCCCGCAGGTTGCGGCGCCCAACGCCGCCAGGGCCACGCTGCCCGGCAGGTTGGGCGCGTCGCCCAGGGCAGCGCTCACCGGCACCCCCTGGGGGGTGGCCGCTCGTACTCGGCGCAGGACCCAGGGGAAACTGGCTCCCAGGGCCCCTTCGGCCGGGTTCTTGACGTCGATAATGTCGGCGCCCCCTTCCAGGGCCGCCGCTACTTCGTCCTCTGTCGTCACGCTGATAAGCAGTTGCATGGTCGTCGTTCATCCTCGAGCCGGGTGTCCTTGGAGTTAACCACACTTTGGCCCTTTGCGCAACTGCGCGCGGCGGCCGGGCAGGAGTGTCGATGGGTTTGCGGCCCGGGGCCGGCTGCCGGTATAATGGGAAGGCTATGGTGATGCAGCGAGTCGTCGAGGGATTTGCCGTCGAGACCATCGACGGCTGGATTTTTACCGTGAAGGGCAGTCTCCATCCCCCCGATCGATGGATTGCCTATTTGCGCTATCTGCCCGATCCCCTGGGGGACCGGCAGCGGGAGGGACTGGCCTATCGCCGGGTCTATCGCTTCGAGGATCAGGTGGACCTGTTGCGGGCGCGGCACCCCGAGTACCTGTGCAACGATCCGGTCCTCGGCATTGAGGCGCAGAGCGTGCCCCGCGCCAGCGTGGCGGCCGTCCACGACCCCTGCGCTTTCCTGGCCCGCCTCCGCCGGTCGGGGCCGGCCGATCCCGTGGAAGAGGATGCCCTGGGCCTGGCCGGGGGGTTGCAAGAGGCAGCGGGCGTGCCGTGGTCCGGCCTGGGGGTCTCGGGCTCGGTGATGCTCGGCACGCACCGGCCGGATTCGGACCTCGACCTGCTGGTCTATGGCGAGGAGGCCGGCCGGGCGGTCCACCGCGCCGTCACCGGGCTGTTTCGCCAGGCGGGTGGCCCCGTCCGACCCCTGGACGAGAAAGAGCTTCGAGGGCTGCACGCGGCCCACAGCCCGGATACCCCCCTCACGTTTCACGATTTCGCCCGCCTCCAGCGCCGCAAGGTCAACGAGGGCCGCTATCGCGGCCGCTCCTTCTTCCTGCGGTTTGTCAAGCATCCCGGCGAGTCGGACGAAACGTACGGCGATCGGCGCTATCGGCCCGTGGGCCCGGCCACGGTCAGGGCCACCGTCGCCGGCGATGGCGATGCCATCTGGACGCCGTGCCGCTATGCGCTGCGCCAGGTCACCGTCCTGGACGGGGTCATGGTCGATGACCTGCAAGAGATCGTCTCCTTCCGCGGCCGGTTCAGCGACCAGGCGCGGGCCGGAGAGATCGTCGAGGCGCGCGGCAGCGTGGAGAGGGTCGCCTGCGAGACGGGCAAGGGCCACCATCGCCTGGTCGTCGGCGGGCAGGCCGGCGATTGGCTCCTGGCCCGGCCCTGAGGCTGCATCCCGGGGCGGCGGGGCCAACGTGTGCCGCCGGATACTTCTAGAGAGGTGAGGTCGTTCATGAGGATAGCATACCTGGACTGTTTCGCCGGCATCAGCGGCAACATGGTCCTGGGGGCGTTGCTGGACGCTGGCCTGTCGCTGGAGCGACTGGAGGCGGAGCTGGCCAGGCTGGGCCTGGATGGTTACCGCATCGTCGCCGGCGAGGTGCGGCGCAAGGGTTTGCGGGGCATCCACGTCGAGGTCGAGACCGAGGAGCAGGGCGTGGCGCGCCACCTGCATGACATTGAGGAGATTATAGAGGGCAGCGGGCTGCCCGCTCCGGTCCAGGCCCGCAGCCTGTCCATCTTTCGCCGGCTGGCCGAGGCGGAGGCCCGGGTCCACGGCACGCCCGTCAACCACGTCCACTTTCACGAGGTGGGGGCGCTGGACGCCATCGTCGACGTCGTGGGGGCGGTGACGGGCTTCTGGCTCCTGGGCGTGGAGCGGGCCTATGCCTCCCACGTCCACGTCGGCCGCGGCACCATCACCTGCGCCCACGGCGTCATCCCGGTGCCGGCGCCGGCCACCGCGGAGCTGCTGAAGGGCGTTCCCATCTATGGCCGCGACGTGGAAGCCGAGCTGGTGACCCCCACGGGCGCCGCCATCCTCGCGTCGCTGGCTGCCGGCTTTGGCCCCGGCCCGGCCATGCGCGTCGATCAGATCGGCTACGGGGCGGGCACCCGGGAGCTGCCCCTTCCCAACCTGCTGCGCATCTCTATCGGGGAGACCCTCGGCGGGGCGGAGGGCGGGGAAGAAGCGGCGGAGGCCGGGCACGGGGGCCACGGCCATCACGACCATCATGGCCACGAGCACGGCGGCCACGGCCACGGCGAACACGGCCACGGTGAACACGGCCATGCGGCGCACGAACATGGCGGCCACGACCACGCGGGGCACGAGCACGCGGGGCACGAGCACGGCGCCCACGGCCACCAGGAGGACACCGCGGGTGTGGATCCTGGGGAGGAAGCCCCCTATGCCGGGGAGGCGGCCCAGGGTCCGGCGGCCGGCGAAAAGCCCAAGGACCGGGATTTTCTGCAGACCCGGGAAGGCATGCTCTTCTGCGTGACCGGCTACCTGCACCCGCCCGACCGATACACGGCCTACCTGAAATACACGCCCGATCCGGGGGGCAAGTGGCGCGACGGGGAGAGGGCCTACCGCCGCGAGCTGGCGCACTATCACGTCTCCACCGTCGCCGGCACGCTGCGCTACCTGGAGGCCAACTATCCGCACTATGTCTCCGATTGCCCCGTGCGCGACATTCGCTTTTCCATGGTGCCGCGCGACTGCGTGGCCCGCTACTTCCGGCCGCGGGAGCGCCTGCAAGAGATCCTGGCCGGCCCCCGGGATGCTCTGGAGGAGGAGACGTGCGCCCTGGTGGACTATATCGCGGGCCTGGCCAGGCTGTCCGCCCACGACATGGGGGTGACCGGCTCGCTCCTGACCGCGACCCACAACCCGGACTTTTCCGACATCGATCTCNNATTCCGACATCGATCTCCTGGTCTATGGCCGGGCCGAGGCTGCCCTGCTCCGCGACCGGCTGGGGCCGGAGGGGACGGACGAGTTTCGCCGTCCGTCGGCTGAGGAGCGCGCGGGGTGGTGCGCGCGGGTGGCCGAGCATCATCCCCTGTCCGTTGACGAGGCGGCTTACCTGGCCCGCCGCCGCTGGAACTATGGCTACTTTGGCCCCCGCTACGTCTCTATCCACGCCATCCGGCGCGACGAGGAGATAGACGAGGAGTACGGCCAGCGGACGTACCGGGCCCGGGGACTCGCCCGCCTGCGGGCCGTCCTCGCCGACGTTTCCGAAGCCCTGTTCCTGCCGGCCATCTATCGCGTGGAGGGCGTGGAGGTCCTGGAGGGCGACGCGGAAGCCGCCGGCGTGCGCGCCATCGTCTCCCACGAGGGGCTCTACTGCGACGTCGCCGAGCCCGGCGCCACGGTGGAGGCCTACGGCAAGCTGGAGGCGGTGAACGGGCGCGTCGACCACCTGGTGGTGGGCGCCATGGAGGGGGCCGGCGGTTACATCAAGCCGCCCCTGGGAACCGGAGGCTAGCATGGCGTGTGTCGCCTGGGGCATCACCGGGGCCGGCCACTTCCTGGCGGGCTGTGCCGAGGTCGTCGCCGGCCTGCCCGACGTGCACCTGTTCCTGTCCAGGGCGGCCGAGGAGGTGGTGCGCATGTACGGCCTGGAGGCGCGCCTGGCCGGGGGCGCCCGGCGCATCTACCACGAAAGCCGGACCGGGGCAAGCGCCCCCCACGTCGCCCGCTTTTTCCGGGGCGAGTACGACTGCCTCGTCGTGGCCCCGGCGACGGGCAACAGCACCGCCAAGTTTGTCCACGGCATCGCCGACAGCCTCATCACCAACCTCTTTGCCCAGGCAGGCAAGTCCCGCGTGCCCGTCATCGTCCTGCCTACCGACGTGGCGCCCGAGATCGACTCGCCCGGCCCGGGCGGCGAGTTGGTCAAGGTCTTTCCCCGGCCGGTGGACCTGGAAATGGTTGCCCGCCTGTGCTCCTTCCCGGGAGTCACCGTCGTCTCCAGCCTCGACGAGCTCAGGGGCGCCCTGGAGGCGCTGGCATGACCGGCCCCCAGCCCCGCCGCGTGTTGTTTGTCACCGGCCACCTGGCGGCCGGGCCCCTGCGGGACCTCCTGGACCGCATGGAGGGCGATTTCGAATACGTCATCGCCGAGCTGCCCATCACCGTGGCCGCGTTCCTGTCTGTGGAGTGGATCGTTCCCAGGCTGTTCTACGAGGGCAGCGTCGACCTGATCCTGGTGCCCGGTTGGTGCCAGGGCGACCTGGCCGACCTGGAGGCCCGGACGGGCGCCCGGGTTGAGCGGGGCCCCAAGGACCTGCTGGACATCCCCCGTTGGTTCGGGGTCGAGGGCCAGGCGGTGGATCTGTCCGCCTACGAATGCCAGATCCTGGCCGAGATTGCCGATGCGCCTCTGTGGCCCATGGAGCAGTTGTTGGCCCAGGCCGAGTACTACCGCCAGAGCGGCGCCGACGTCCTGGACCTGGGCTGGCTGGCCGGGAGTGACTTTCCGCACATTGTGGAGGTGCTGCAAGAGCTCAAGGCCCGCGGCTTTCTCGTCAGCCTCGACACCTTCCACCGCGAGGACGTTTTGCGGGCGAACCGGGCCGGCTTTGACTACTTGTTGAGTGTCAATGGCTCGAACCTGGAGATCGCGCGGGAGGTGAGCTGCCGGAAGGTCGTCGTCATACCCGATTTTGGCCAGGGCCTGGAGAGCCTGGAGCGCAACGTCGAGCGCCTCGAGTCGTGGGGCGTGCCCTACATCGTCGACCCGGTCATCAATCCCCTGATGTTTGGCTTCACCGAGTCCATCGCTCGCTACGTGGAGGCGCGGCGCCGATTTCCCGACCAGGAGATGCTCATGGGCATTGCCAACGTCACCGAGCTGACCGATGCCGACAGCCCCGGGGTCAATGCCCTGCTCATGGGCATCGTGGCCGAGCTGGGGATCGAATACGTCCTCACCACGGAAGTGATCCCCTGGGCCTGGGGCTCGGTGCGAGAGGTGGACGCGGCCCGCAGGCTGATGCACTATGCCAGCCGGCACAAGGTCCCGCCCAAGAACCTGGACGACCGCCTCATCGTCGCCAAGGACCCTCCCTTTCAGTCCCTCGCCGAGGGCCAGCTTCGGGAGATGCAAGCCAGGGTCCGCGACCGAAACTACCGCATCTTTTGCGACGGGCAGCAGATCGTGGCCTTTAATGGCGCGCAGTTCATCGCCGGCACCGACCCGCAGGCCATCTTTGACCAGATGGCGCTCCAGGGCGACGCCGGCCACGCCTTTTACCTGGGACGAGAGCTGGAAAAGGCCTCTCTGGCGCTGCGCCTCGGCAAGCGCTACGTGCAGGACCAGCCGTTGCGCTGGGGTTACCGGGATGAGCGCCTGCCCGGCCACCATCGGGAGGTGGACGGGTGAGCCCGCTGATCCAGTACGTGCCCGGCGACACGCTGTTCCATCGCCTCGATCCCCGGGCCAAGATCATCTTTATGTTGCTCCTGGCGGGCCTGATCCTGATCGTGCAACGCATCTGGCTGGTAGCCGCCATCTGGCTGACGCTGCTCCTCCTGTGGCGAATCGCCCGCCTCCCCATGGCCATGCTGGGAGACACGGGCAAGGCGCTGGCCGGGCTGGCCCTGTTCCTCTTTGTCGTCCAGGCCCTCTTTTACCCGGGAGAGACGTCGCTGGTCTATCCCATCATCCCCACCGCGGTGCCCATCGTCGGAGGCATCGGCCGGATCACGCTGGAGGGGATCCTGTTTGCCGTGCTCATCATCCTGCGCCTCTTTGCCGTGATCCTCATCCTGCCCCTGGTGAGCCTGACGACGCCGGTCCACCTGCTGACCCTGGGCCTGGTTCGCATGGGCCTACCCTATCGCGTGGCCTATTCCATGACGACGGCCATCAACCTGATCCCTGTCCTTCAAGACGAGGCCAACGTCATCGTCGATGCCCAGCGGCTGCGGGCCATGCAGGTCTTTGAGAAGGGACGCTTCTGGGAAAAGCTGCGCTCCTATCCGGCACTGGTGACGCCCCTCGTCATTGGCGCCATGCGCCGGGCACAGTTGATCGCCGTGGCCATGGATTCGCGTGCCTTTGGCGCCAGCAAGACCCGCACGTTTGTCCAGGACATCCGCATGCGGACCATGGACTGGCTTTTCGTGGGCGCGACGGTGCTGTACGTCGGGCTGGCCGCGGCCGCCGCGTGGGTCTTCTGAGGGTGTCCCACGTGTCCCAGCCAGCCATCGTCTTTGACCAGGTTTCCTATCGCTACCCGGGCGGCAAGCGGCGCGCCATCTCGCGCCTCAACGTCTCCATCCAGGAGGGCGAGTTTGTGGCCGTCCTGGGCGAGAACGGGGCCGGCAAGTCCACTTTTTGCCAGATGCTGAACGGCGTGATCCCCACCACGCGGGGCGGCCGGATGCGCGGCCGGGTCACGGTCGCCGGGCTCGACACCCAGGTGGAAGGCGTTGCCCGCCTGTCCAGCAAGGTGGGCATCGTCCTGGAAGACCCGGAAACCCAGTTGTTTACCACCTCCGTGCTCCACGAAGTGGCCTTTGGCCCCGAAAACCTGGGCGTGGAACCGGCCGAGATCCTGAGGCGCGCCGCCTGGGCCCTGGAGGCGGTCCGCCTGGCGGGATTGGAGGACCAGCCACCCGCCACCCTCTCGGGCGGGCAAAAGCAGCGCCTGGCCATCGCCGCTGCCCTGGCCATGATGCCCGGCATCCTGGTCCTGGACGAAGCCACGTCCCAGTTGGACCCCGTTGGCACGGCAGATCTGTTCTCCATCGTCGGGAAGCTGAACCGGGAGCGGGGCATGACCATCGTCATGGCCACCGACGAGGGCGAGCAGGTGGCCGAGTTCTGCGACCGCGTGCTCGTCCTCCACGAGGGCGAGCTGGTGGCCGACGGGACGCCACGTGAGGTGTTTGCCGACGAGGCGCTCCTGGCCCGCGTGGTCATCCGCTCGCCGCAGGTGTCGCAACTGGCCAGCTACCTGGCCCGCGAGGGCTGCCCCCTCCCCGACTTTCCCATCACCCTGGCGGATGCCCGCCGGGGCGTCGAAGCACTGTTGGAAGGCGGCCGGGGAACGTGAGCACGCCGGCCATTCGCACCCAGGACCTCACCTTTGCCTACGACGCGGGCCGGGCTCCCGCGTTGCTTGGCCTCAACCTGACCGTGCAGCGCGGGGAGTTCCTGGGGATCATTGGCGAGAACGGGGCCGGCAAGACGACGCTGCTCAAGAACCTGGTCGGGCTGCTGCGGCCGACGGCCGGCAAGGTCTGGATCGAGGGGCAGGACGCCGGCCGGCTTGCCGTCAGCGAGCTGGCGACGCGCATCGGCTTTGTCCTGCAGAACCCGGATCAACAGCTCTTTGCCCAGACCGTGGAGGAGGAGATTGCCTTCGGGCCGCGAAACCTGGGCCTGGACAGGGACGTGATACGGGCCAGGACGGACCGGGCGATTGCCGCCACGGGGCTCGATGCTGTGCGGGACGAGTTCCCGCCTGCCCTGCCCAAGGGCGAAAGGGCCAAGGTCGTCATCGCCTCGGTGTTGGCCATGCAGCCCCGCATCCTGATCCTGGACGAGCCCACGACGGGGCAGGACTACAAGGGCTGCCACCAGATCATGGGCATTGCCCGCCAGCTACACGGGGAAGGACACACGGTCCTCGTCGTCACCCACGACATGTCCCTCATCGCCGAGTACACGGCGCGCACCCTGGTCCTCCACGGCGGCCGGGTCCTCCTGGATGGGCCCACCGCCGAGGTCCTGGCCCGGCCCGAGATCCTGGGCCGCACGCACGTGCTCCCTCCCCAGATCACCCAGTTGTCGCAGGCGCTCCCGCCCCGGTTGGGGCTGCCGCCCACGGCCCTGACCGTCCAGGAGCTGGGGCAACATATCCTCGAAAAAAGAAAAAGAGAAGGAGAAGAACGATGAAAAAAGGGTTGCTGACCACCCATCCGGCCGTGATTGCCGTCTGGGCCGCGCTCATCGCTGCCGTCATGCTCGTGCCCGCCTTTCCCATCATCGGCACCGGCGCGACGTTCAGCGTGAGCTCGGCGCTCTTTCCCCTGGCCGGGATCTTTTTTGGGCCCGTGGCCGGTGCGCTGTGCGCGGCCATCGGCGCCTTTGTCGGCCATCTCATCGCGCCGCACACGGCCTTCTTTGGCCCGCTGTCGTTCCTGGTGCCCACCCTGGGCGCCTTCTGCGCGGGCCTGGCGATGACCAGGCGGTGGTACTGGCCCCTGCTCATCATCCTGGGCTTTGCCGGCGCCTGGTACCTGGTCCCCCTGGGCCGGGAGGCGTGGTTCCAGCCGGCCGTCTGGCTCCTGGGGATCGTCGCCTGCCTGGTGGGCTGGCTCGTGGCCTCCAACTGGATCGGCTCCGAGAATCGCAGGAGGATTTTTGTGGGCGTGTTCCTGGCTGCCATGGCGGGCACCATCGCGGACCACGCCTTTGGCTCCCTGTGGGCTCTCATCCAGTTCCGGCTGCCTCCGGAGATCTGGCTGGCAACGCTGCCCCTGGCCCCGGTGGAGAGGACGCTGTTCAGCCTGGGCGCGGCCATCATCGGCACCCCGCTGCTCATCGGCCTGCCCAAGATCGGCCTGCCCGTTGGGCAGCGGATGGGAGACCTGGACGACGACCTGGATGACGACGACCTGATGCCCTCGGCCCAGGAGTGACGCTTCCGGCACCCTGCTCGGCCAGGGCCCGGCGGGCCAGCCCTCGCTGGCATGGCGGGCTCTGGCCTGCCTTTCTCGCCCGGCGTCAGCCTGCCAGCCAGCTCACCACGTACTCGGCCGGCTCCGGCCGGCCGGCCGCCTCCGGGTCCACCGTCCAGCGGCCCTCCAGCCCCATCTCCTTGGCCGTCAGCTCAAAGTGGCACATGGCGATGCCCATGTCCACCCGCTGCAGGTCGCTGCCGCCCGAGACCGGCTCGCTGACCTTGCCATAGCCGGGCGTTCGCTGCAGAAAAAAGTGCCACGCCTGGCCCTGGCGGAGCACCCGCCACGGCTGCCGGTTCGACGCCGAGGGCGCCAGGCGCACCATCTCCAGGGGCGTCGCGTAGGCGCCGGCTGCCTCCTCGTCCAGGGGCCGGTCCCAACCGCCGTCGAAAAAGAGCCTCTCCCATTGGAGCCGGCGCGCCGAGCCGGCCCCGATGTGTGACAGCCTGTCGATGAGGCTGCGCCGGTCGGCGGGGATGCCCAGCGACAGGACGCAGGGCATGTGCTCCTCCGGGCCCAGCCCCAGCCGTTCCGCAAATCGGCTGCGCCGGAAGGTCCCGCCCAGCCAGCAGGAGCCCAGCCCCAGCCCCGTCGCCAACAGCACGATCTGTTCGCCGGCGTAGCCGAAATCCTCCATGTCGTGCTCCGCCGACCCCACAGCGCCCAACACAAAGCCCGTCGCCCCCCGGATGAACCCGTAGGTGCCCAGCCCGCGCAGCGCACTGCGGTCCTTTTCCCTCGCCGCCACCAGCACAAAGCGCAACGGGCTGCCCAGGGGGCCCTCTGCGATGAGCCGGAGGTACTCCTCCAGGGGCTGGCGCCTGTCCGGCCCGATGGGTGTGGCGAGGTACGTGCGGCACGAATAGCGCCTGCGGATGAGCTCGGTGATGGGTGCTCCATGTGACATAACGACCTCCTGATCCCTCCTCGTCTCGCGCCGCCCCGGCAGGGGCATGGGGCCATTATACGGAGAATGGGGGAAAAGGCCAGCGGGCAGGGCGCAAAGGCGCGGCCAATGCCCCATTGCCTTTTCCCACCCCTGGTGGTATAATACGGTCAACAGCGTGGAGGAACAGGTAGATGAGCAAAGGGGTACGGGACCCAGAGGTCAACGCCGGCCGCTCGTCCGGCGGCCCGCCCCGGCAGCGGGGGCGCGGCGCCTGGCCCTGGCTGCCNNGGCTGCTCCTGGCGGCCCTCTTGCTCGTCCTGGCCCTGGCCGCCTCGGCCTTGTTCCTGGTCCTGGGTTCCGGGCCGATGCCCACGGCGACCGCGGAGGAAACGCCGGTCGCGGAGGTAACGGTGCCCGAGGAGGAAACGGCGACCAGGACGCCCCCGCCGAGCCCCTCGGTCCTCGTCCCGCTGGTGACCGCGACGCGCACGCCCCCCAGCACCGCTGCCGCACGCCAGACCCCGACGGAAAGGCCGGGCCCCGGCCCGACCGGAACCGCGGCCGGCGCTGCAACACCCACGCCCACGCCCACGGTACAGGTGGAGACAAACGAGGGCACCGAGATCACGGACGTCTCGACGCTTGGCGAGGTCAACATCGAATATCCCATCCGCATGACCGCCGGCTCCAGCGACGTCGTCGTCCTGTCGGTGTACGTGCCGGCCATGCTCGCCTCCCTCGTCCCCATCGAGGTCGAACGGGTCGAGATCCCGCCCGATGCCCCGGCCGTCGCCGGCGAGCTGAACCGCTACCGGGCGACGATCCTGGTCGCCGGCACCATGCGCATCGAGCTCCACTCCCTGGGCTTTGCGGTTGAGGACCTCTACCCGGCAACCCAGGCCATCGACATCGACGAGGTCAACGTGGCCACGGTGTGGGCCTGGAACGTGCAGGCGCCAGAGCGCCCCGGCACCTACGTCCTGGTCGTAAGCGCCTACCGGATTGGCGAGGGCAACGAGGCGCGCCCGAGCTGGATACGCAGCCTGTCCGTCGACGTGGTCGGCCCGCCCGAACCGCGGGGTGTGCCGGGCCTGGGCTGGATCGTCGGCGCGGTGGTGCTGGGCAACGTGCTGGTTGCCGTGGCCCTGGTGCTGGCCCTCAGGCGCAGGCGCGCGCTCCTGCCCGTCCGGCGCCCGCCCTACGACCTGGCCGTGCTCCGCGAGCTGCTGCTGGCTTCCTTTGGGCCCCAGGAGCTGCGACGGCTCTGCCAGAGCCATTCCGACCTGCGGCCCGTCCTCGACGACCTGGACGCCGACCCCAGCTTGAACGAGGTGGTCGATGCCGTGGTGGACCACGTCGAGCGATACGACCTGTACGACGTGCTCCTGGCGCTCGTACGTGAGCACAATCCACGGCAATATGCCCGCTTCGAGCCTCGCCTGCGACCCCGGCCATAACCGCGCCCGGGGTCGCACCCGGCAGAGAGCCGCGCCGCCGGCGGCCTAAGCCCCGCCCGCCACGCTCCATCGCGGCTCGCGCACGGCCCAATGCAGGGCGCCCAGGCCGGCCAGGCTTACCGCCGCGCTGGCGGCAAACAGCGTTCCGTAGCCCACCGTCGCCAGCCAGGCGCCGATGAGGGGCGCGGTCATGTTCACCAGCCCCACGGTGCTGTTGGCGATGCCCACGTAGGTCGGCCTCTGCTCGGGCCCCGAGAACTCCATGGTCACCAGGATGCCCGAGCTGAGGAGCGCGGCCAGGTGGACGCCCACCAGGCCAAAGACGACGTAATACCACGCCGGTGCCGGCGCCAGCAGGGCCAGGAGAAAGGCCGCTGCCAGGGCCCCCGCGCCCAGCTCCAGGGCGAGCTTGTTGCCAAAGCGGTCGATGAGCAGGCCAAAGCAGAGATAGCCCACGGTCTCGCCGATCCACAGGGCGGTGGTAAACAGGCCGACCGTCGAGTCGGGCACCTGCCAGCGGTTCACGGCGGCGACCGTCAGGAAGCCGGTGCCCATGCCCCCCAGGGCCAGCAGCCAGCGCGCCGAGAGAAAGCGGCGAAAGTTGGCGTCGCTGCGCACGACGCGGGGCAGCCGCGCCAACAGGCGCTCCCGCTCGACCGGGCGCCGGGAGGGCGGCTGCGCCGGCTCCCGCGTCCGCGACAGGAAGAACCAGCTTAACGTAACTGCCAGGCCGGCGATGGCAAAGGTGGCCGCAAAGTTCTGGGGGAAGGGCAACTGCTCCAACAGCCAGGCGCTCAACGCCGCGCCCGCCACCGCCGCCGCGGCCCCCAGAAAGCTGGCCGTGCCCAGGAACCGGCCGCGGCGGTCGACAGGAAAACAGCGGGCGATCATGTCCTGCCAGGCCGGAGCCACCACGCCACCCCCCAGCCCGCGCCACAGGTAGACGACGAAAAACACGACCAGGGCCAGCGCCGGCTTCGAGCCGGCCAGCAGCGCCGCCCCCACCAGCAGCCACACCGGCACCCTTTCCAGGAAAAAGCCGGCCCGGGCGACGACCGGCACCATGCGGGGCAGCCGCTCGATCCAGTGGGCGGCGAACATCTGCGGCAGGAACCAGCCCGCCGACGAGATGACCGCCACCAGGCCTACGGCAAAGGTGCTGTCCGTCAGCTTGGTGACAAAGAGGGGCAGGATGGTGGTGGCGGAGATAAAGCTCAGGCCGAACCAGAAGATGCCGCCATCCAGCAGGTTCATGGCCAGGTTCCAGCGGTAGTGGCGCTCTACCTCCGCGGCTGTCTCGGCCTCGCCGCCGGAGACAAAGGGCTGGTCGGCCTGCAGGAACCGGAGCAGGGCGCGCCGCAGGAAGGGCTGAACACGGGGAAAGGACGGGCCGGCCACGGACGGGGAGCCCTAGACTGGCCGGGCTGCCCGGCGGGCCGCCTCCATCACTTGCGCCAGGGGAACGCCCGCCCCGGCCGCCAGGCGGGCACAATCGTCGTACTCGGGCGCCGCCGCCACCGGCCTGCCGGCCAGCAGCTTGACCTTGACGCGCACCGTTCCCCAGGGCGTCTCCACCTCCCGGATCTCGCGCCCCGCGACGGCGCGGGACAGGACCTGGTAGCGCACCCCCAGCGTGGGCGTTTCCCGCAGGATCAGGTCGACCAGCCGGGCCTGGTCCTCCGGCCGGGCCAGGACGGAGAGCTTGACGGCCGGCCGGTTCTTTTTCATCTGGATGGGCGTGAACCAGGCGTCGAGGGCGCCGGCTTCCATGAGGCGCTCCAGGACGTAGCCCAGGACCTCGCCACTGGCGTTGTCCAGGTTGCACGCCATCTCTACCACCTGGTCCGCCTCCGGGCCTGCCGCCGGCAAGGGCTCGCCCAGCCAGGCCCGCAGCGCGTTGGCCCAGGGATACTCCCTGGTGCCAAAGCCGTAGCCCACCCGCCCCACGGCCATGGCCGGCCGCTCGAAGGTCGCCAGCTCGGCCAGGAGCCCGGCGCCCGTCGGCGTCACCAGCTCGCCCGGGCCGGGGCCGGGCAGCGTGGGCGCGCCCACCTCGGCCAGCAAGGCCAGGGTGGCAGGCGCCGGCACCGGCAGCCGGCCGTGCTCGGTCTCGACCGTGCCGCTGCCCAGGGGCAGTGGCGAGGCATAGACCTCCTCCACGCCCAGGCGTTCCAGCCCGGCGGCAAACCCCACGACGTCCACCAGGCTGTCCACGGCGCCGATCTCGTGAAAGTGGACCTGCTCCACGCTCGTGCCGTGGATGGCTGCCTCCGCCCGGGCGATGCGCCGGAAGACGGCCAGGGACCGCGCCACCACCCGCGGCGGCAGGTTGCTTCCGCCGACGATGGCCTCCACGTCGGAAGGATGGCGGGCCGGCCGGTCGCCGGGCTCGATGTCGACGTGCCGGTGGGTGCCCGTCAGCCCCCGCCGGGTGACGCGCTCCGCCGCCAGCCGGTAGCCCCCCACGCCCAGCTGCGCCAGGTCCGCCCGGAGGTCGTCCAGCGCGAGGCCGGCGTCCAGCAGCGCGCCGAGGAGCATGTCGCCGCTGGCGCCCCCGAAGCAGTCGAAATAGGCGATCAATCGGCCTCCACGGCAATGACGTCGCCGGCCCGCACCCTGCCTCCCTGGTGCACGCGCACAAAGATGCCCTCCCGGGGCATGACACAATCGCCGGCCTGGGCATAGATGGCGCAGCGCGAGTGGCACTCCTTCCCGATCTGGGTTACCTCCACCAGCGTCTCGCCCAGCCGCAGCCGGGTGCCGATGGGCAGGTCTACCAGGTTGATGCCTTCCGTGGTAATGTTCTCGGCAAAGCTGCCGGTGTTGACGTTCAGGCCCAGGGCCCGCATCTTCTCGATGCTCTCCCAGGCCAACAGGCTTACCTGGCGATGCCAGTCGGCGGCGTGGGCGTCTCCCACGATGCCCCAATCGGGCCGCAGCTCGGCCTCGCCAACGTCGCGTTTGCGAATCCCCTTGCGCTCGCTGGTGCAAACCGCCAGCACTTTGCCCCTCGGTAGGGCCTGCTCTCCACTCATGGGTGTGCGAATCGTCCCTTCTATAAGCCTCTCGCAGAGCCCGTTCGTAGTGCGCGCTTCAGCGCGCTTCTTGGGCGATAAATCGCCCACTACGAACGTACAAGCAAGCACCTCTCCGACAACCTTCTAGCGTTGCTGTCCTGTCCTGCCCGGTGCCGTCACTCCGCCGGAGTCGTAGGATCCCCCTCGTGCCACTCGCCGCTCTTGCCGCCGCTCTTGTGCACCAGGCGCACGTCGCCGATGCGCATCCCCCGGTCCACGGCCTTGCACATGTCATAGACCGTCAATGCCGCCACGCTGACGGCCGTCAATGCTTCCATCTCGGCGCCGGTCTTGCCCGTGCAGCGCACGGTGGCCTCGATCTCGACCCACGCCTCTCCCGCCTCTTCGCGCGGCTCGAGGGTGACCGCCACGTGGCTCAACAGCAGAGGATGGCAGAGGGGGATCAACTCGTGGGTTCGCTTGGCCGCCTGGATGCCGGCGATCTGTGCCACCGTCAGCACATCGCCCTTGCGCGCCTCGCCGGCGCGCACCAGGGCCAGGGTCGCCGGCAGCATGGTGATGCGCCCCGCCGCGACGGCGGCTCGCTCCGTCTCGGCCTTGGCCCCCACGTCCACCATGCGGGCCCGGCCCGCCTCGTCGACGTGGCTCAACCGCTTGCCCCTCACGCCTTTCCCTGCCTTTCCCTAGCCTCCGATCTGGGCTCGCGTTCGTAGTGCGCGCTTCAGCGCGCTTCTTGGGCGATAAATCGCCCACTACGAACCTGCAAGCAAGCGCCTCTC
>MTKX01001937.1_pt7 | contig 36241 bp, 30 predicted proteins | sample 1042771 | NCBI WGS metagenome assembly MTKX01 (sample SAMN06212183, study PRJNA360534) | anaerobic digester metagenome | biome: Wastewater treatment plant; material: sludge; isolation source: anaerobic digester fed with sludge from wastewater treatment plant | place: Denmark: WWTP Randers ...
GGTCCTGACCGCGGTCCGCGGCGCCTCCCGCCCGGTCAAGCTCCTCTTCTGATAGTACCTGGTCTTTACGAACGCCGTTTTTCCCCTGGGCGCGTGAAGACCTGGCCCCCGTTCCTTTCCCCCCGCCCGCCTCCTTCCCAGTTCAGCCGGTGACCCAGTCGTAGCCGCAGCCCTGCGGGTAGTGGACGACCTTGCGGCCGGGGAAGGCCGCTCTCAGGCGCTCCGCCAGGGCCCGCATCCCGGCCTCCTCGGAAGTCCCGTGGTTGACGACGACGAGGGGGTGCCCCGTGTCGCGGGCGTAGACCGTCTGGGTCCAGGTCCGGACGATGTCGTCGAGGGCGATGAAGAGGTCGGGGCGGAGGTCCATGAACTCGATGGGATCGCTGTAGCAGCCGGTGCCGACGCCGACCGTGCCGACGATACGGTCCCGGTCGCCGTAGAAGGCCACGCCCGGCTGCCGGAACGCGGCCAGCTTCGCGGCGATCGCCCGGGCGACCTCGACGGCCGGCCGGGGCTCGACCTTGTAGACGTTGTAGTAGGGACGCGACCGGACGATGTCGGCGGCCCCGAACCCCAGGGCCTCGCCGAAGGCGAACGGGATGCCCCAGCCGGCGACCTTGTCGAGGACGTCGTGGCAGCGGATGACGGCCAGCTCGTTCGCGAGGAGCCAATCCTTCTTCTTCCCGACGGCCTCGAGGTAGGCCCGGCTGCCGGCCGGCGAGGCGCCGAACAGGTCGGGGCTCTTCTCGTCGAGGTCCCAGTGGGTATAGAACGTCGGCTCGTGGACGACGAGGAGGCTGACGCCGTCGCGGACGGCCTGCTCGCAGGTCTCCCGGTAGGGGAGCCAGCACGTCCCGATCCCGGCCACGGCGGCGCCCGGGTCACCGATGACTATCCGGTCGACCGACGGCTCGTCGACCGCGACGAGGGACCGGAGATAGCCCGCGACGTCCTTGACCAACAGCGGCGAAGCGGCCGCGTCCGGAACAGAAGGGCCGGCTCCCGCTAGAAAGGCCCCGGCCGATGCGGCGCCGGCCAGCCCGATGAACGTGCGTCTCTTCATGGCGGCCTCCTTCCCGCCTATTATAGAAAAAAGGGGCACACAATACCTATTCACCCGTTTCTTAAGGCTCTGGGCATCGTGCCCCCGATATGATGTATGATGAGCGGGATCGGAGGCGCCCCATGAAGACCGTCCGCAGCATCCGCCGGATCGCCGGCCCGACATTGAGGGCCTTGGTCGCGATAGGCTCGGTCGCGACGGCCTTCATCCTGGCCGGGCCCGTCGAAGCGGGTCAGGCCGGGCCGGCGGCGTCCCCTGACCGGGCGGCTTTCGCCGCGGTCGAGCGCCTGGGCCGGGGCGTCAACATCATCGGCTACGACCCGGTCTGGAAGAGCTTCCGTCGGGGCCGGTTCAAGGAGCGCCACTTCGAGGCCATCCGCCAAGCCGGCTTCCGGACGGTGCGCGTCAACCTCCACGCCCTGCAGCTCATGGGCCGGGCGCCGGAGTACCGGCTCCCCGGGCGCTGGCTCACCACGCTCGACTGGGCCGTGGCCAAGGCCCAAGCGGCCGGCCTCAACGTCATCCTCGATCTCCACAACTACAACGACGTGGCCAAGGCTCCCGCCGCCTTCAAGGCCCGGCTGATGGCTTTCTGGAGGCAGATCGGCGAGCGCTACAAGGACGCGCCCGAAACGCTCCTGTTCGAGCCGCTCAACGAGCCCAACGGCAAGCTCGACGCCAAGCTCTGGGCCGAGTGGCTGCCCGAGGTCCTGGACGTCATCCGGGCGACGAACCCGGACCGCACCGTNNATCGTCGTCACCGTCCACTACTACGAGCCCTTCCCCTTCACCCACCAGGGCGCGGCGTGGTCGCCGTCGACGGTCAAGCTGTCGGGGGTGACCTGGGGCACGGACAAGGACCGGGCCCGGCTCGCGGCCGACTTCGACCGCGTCCAGGCTTGGTCGGAGAAGCACCGGCGGCCGATCCTGCTCGGGGAGTTCGGGGCCTACGAGAGGGCCCCGCTCGATTCGCGCGTCCTGTGGACCGAGGCCGTGGCCCGGGCGGCCGAGGCCCGCGGCTGGGCCTGGACCTATTGGCAGTTCGACGCCGACTTCATCGTCTACGACATCGACCGGGACCGCTGGGTCGAGCCCATCCTCCGCGCCCTCATCCCCGGATCGGGGCGATAAGAACGGGACCTGGTCTTCACGAATCAGGCGGCGTCGCCGCCGAGCCGGAACTGGGTCTCGTAGAGGGAGGCGTAGAGCCCGCCCTTTTCGAGCAGCTCCGCGTGCGTTCCCCGCTCGACGAGACGGCCGGCGTCGAGGACCAGGATGACGTCGGCGGCCAGGATGGTGCTCAGGCGGTGGGCGATGACGAGGCTCGTCCGGTTCTTCATGATCCGCTCGAGGGCCTCCTGGATGAGCGCCTCGGACTGGCTGTCGAGCGAGGACGTGGCCTCGTCGAGCACGAGGATGCGCGGGTTCTTGAGGATGACCCGGGCGATGGCGACGCGCTGCTTCTCGCCTCCCGACAGACGGTAGCCGCGGTTGCCCACGACCGTATCGTAGCCTTCGGGGAGATCGGCGATGAAATCATGGATGTTGGCCGCCCGGCAGGCCGCCTCGACCTCGTCCGCGGAGGCCTCCGGCCGGGCGTAGAGGAGATTGGCCCGGATGGTGTCGTTGAACAGGAACGTCTCCTGGGTGACCATGCCGATGGCGTCCGCCAGGGTGCGTAAGGTGAGCTCGCGGAGGTCGTGCCCGTCGATGCGGACCGTCCCTTCGGTCGGGTCGTAGAACCTGGGCAGGAGGTAGGTGACGGTCGTCTTCCCGGAGCCGCTGGGGCCGACCAGGGCGGCGAGCTGTCCGGGCTCGATCTCGAAGTCGATCTCGCGCAGCGCCCAGCGCCGCTCGGCGGGGGGCCGGGGGACGGGCGTGTCGGTGTTCGCTTTCGCCGCGGCCGTCTTCAGCTGGCCCCCCTCCTGCGAAAGGGGAGGAGGGGCCATGCGCTGCTGGCTCCGGGGCCCGCCGAACCGGACCACCTCGGCCAGGCCCGCGGCCGCGGCCTCCTCCGCGGCGTCGTCCGGCTGGTAGCTGAACGACACGCCGGAGAAGAGCACGTGCCCCCGAACCGTCTTCAGGGTCTTCGCATCGGCCTTCTCCGCGATCTCGAGGGGCAGGTCCAGGACCTCGAAGACCCGCTCGAAGCTGACGAGCGAAGTCGCCAGGTCCATACGGGCGTTGGTCAGCGCGGAGAGCGGCCCGTAGAGCAGGCCCAGATAGGCGGTGAAGGCGACCATGGTGCCGATCGTGAATCCGGCCCCGCGGAGGATGAGCATGCCGCCGCCCCAGAACACCACGACCGAGCCGACGGCGCTGATCAGGCTGACCGTCAGGAAGAACCAGCGCATCATGTAGGCCTGGCGCACGCCCGCGTCGCGCACGCGCTCCGCCCGTCCCCGGAACCGGCTCCCCTCGGCGCCCGCCCGGCCGAAGAGCTTCACCAGCAGCGAGCCGCTGACGTTCAGGGTCTCGTCCATCATGGCGTTCATCTCGGCGTTGAGCGTCATCTGGCGGCGCACGATCGCCCGGAGCTTCTTGCCCAGGAAGCGCGCCGGGACGAGAAAGAGCGGCAGGACGGCGACGGCGAGAAGGGTCAGCCGCCACTCGAGCCCCAGCATGATCACCAGGGCGCTGACCAGGGTGATGGAGTTGGTGAACACTTCGACGAGCGTCCCGCTGACCGCCCGTTGGGCGCCGATGACGTCGTTGTTCAGGCGCGAGATGAGCTCCCCGGTCTTGACGCCGGTGAAGAAGCGCAGGGACATCCGGTGAAGATGGGCGAAGAGCTCGGTCCGCAGGTCGCAGATGATGCCCTCTCCGACGGACGAGGCGAGGTAGCGCTGGGCCACGCCCAACAGGCCGTTGACGAGAGGGACGGCCAGCATGCCCAGCGCGAGCAGGGTCAGCCGGTGGACGTCCCGGTCCGGCAGGGCCCTGTCGATGAGGTTGCGCACCAGGAGCGGCGGGGCCAGCCCGAGCACGGTCACGACCAGGATCAGGGCCAGCAGCCCGGCGATGCGGCCGATATAGGGCCGCCCGTACGACCAGGCCCGGCGGACGAGCGCTCCGCTGATCTGCGGCCGGTCCTGTTCCTCGTCGTAGCGCAGGAACGGCATCCAGCCGTGACCGTTAGGCACGGACGCCTCCCTGCGGCGATCGATCGGTGCGTCCGGCGCGTGCGCGGGTCAAGGGACCCGATGCTATCACCGGGACCGCGGACGGTCAACCCGTCCTATTTGACGACGTTGCCGTCGCCGTCGATGACGGCGATCGAGGCGAAACCGAGCTCCTTGATTTGGGGCTCGATCTGGGCCCGGTCGCCGACGATGATCCAGACCAGGCTCTCGGGATGGACCGTCTTCACCGCCGCCTTGGTCAGGTCGGCGATGGACAGCTTCTGGACGAGCCCGGGGTACTTCCGGTAGTAGTCGTCCGCGAGGCCGTACTGGACGAGCTCCTCGAGCGAGCCCAGGACGACGCCCATGGTCTCCCACTGCCCCGGCAGGCCCAGGACGATGCCGTTCTTGGCGTTCGAGAACTCGTCGGGCGTGATGGGCTTCTTGCCGCGGATGCCCTCGAGCTCGTTCCCGATCTCGACCATGGTCTCCTTGGTCTTGTCCGACTGGACGGGGGCCAGGATCAGGAACGGCCGCTGGCCGCGGGCGCCGGGGATGGCCGTCTGGGCGCCGTAGCTCCAGTGCTTGTCCTCGCGGATGTTCATGTTGATGCGCGAGACGAAGTCGCCGCCGAGGATATTGTTCATGGTCGTGATGGCGACGTTGTCCGGGTCGGCCGACGGGGGCGCGGGATGGCCGCCGACGACCATCGACTGGGGCGCGCCCGGCTTGTCCATGATGTAGACGGCGGGCCGGGCGGCCAGCGGCACGGCCGTGATCTTCTTCGCCGGCGCCTGGCCCGCGGGCCAGGCCTTGAAGAGCTTCTCGAGCTTGGGCTTGATCTCGGCCATGGTCGTGTCGCCGACCACGACCAGCGTGGCCCCGGAGGGCTTGAACCAGGTCTTGTGGAACTTGACCAGGTCGGCCCGGGTCAGCTTGGCGACCGTGTCGGCGTAGCCGGACCCGGTGAAGGGGATGGCGTAGGGATGGCCCGCCCCGTAGACGAGCTTGGGGAAGACCCGCAGGGCCATGCCGAAGGGCGAGTCCTTCTCCTGGGCGATGCGGGCGATCTGGAGCTTCTGCAGACGCGCGAAGTCGGCCTCCGGGAAGGAGGGGTTGAGGATGACGTCGGCGTAGACGTCGAGGGCCGGGTCGAGCTTGTCCTTGAGCGCGCTCAGGGACACGGACGAGGTGTCGAGGTTCGANNCCCTCGTCGAGCATGTTCATGGCCAGGGCGGCCGTGCCCGGCAGGGCCGTCTGGTCGGAGGCGAAACCGGCATCGATCATCAGGGAGAACTCGACGACGGGGACGGTGTGGCGCTCGGCCAGGACGATCTTCAGGCCGTTGGAGAGCGAGGACCGTTCGACGGCGGGGAAGCTCGCCTGGGGCGCGGGCCCGACGGCCGGCGGGGTCTTGCGGTCGGCCCCGCTCTTGGCGGCCGCGAGGGCCGGGTAGGGCTCGACCTCGAGGACGTAGACGCCGTCGGAGAGCCAGGCGGCGGCGCTCGCCTTGAGGGTCGCGGCCGTGGCCTCGTCGATGTGCTTCAGGGTCGTCTTGTAGGCGTCGGGCGAGCCGCCGTAGACCATGCTGGAGGCCAGGATGTCGGACTTGCCGCCGAACCCGCCGATGCGCTCGACGCCGCGGATGAAGCGGGCCGCGTACTGGGCCTTGACCCGCTCGACCTCGGCCGCCGTCGGCCCGTCCTCGAGGAAGCGGGCCAACTCCTCGTCGATGGCCTTCTCGACCTTGGCCAGGTCGACGCCGGGCCGGGCGTCGGCCTGGATCTGGAACAGGCCGGCGATCTCGCGGGCGTAGACAGAGGCGCTGACGGAGGTGGCCAGCTGATCGTCGTAGACGAGACGCTTGTAGAGCCGCGAGGTCTTGCCGGTGGCCAGGATGTCGCTCACCAGGTCGAGCCGGTTGATGCACTCGGTGCCCCAGCCGGGGATGTTCCAGACCTTGTAGAGCCGGGCCTGGGCGACGCGGTCCTGGACGCTCTGGCGGTGCGTGCCCGTCCGCTTGGCCACCCAGGTCGAGTGCCGGGCCACGGGCGGCGAGGGCGGGATGTCGCCGAAGTAGGTCTTGACCTTCTCCACGACCGTCCGGGTGTCGATGTCGCCGGCGATGGCCACGACGGCGTTGTTCGGGCCGTAGTAGGTCGCGAACCACTTGTGGACGTCCTCGAGCTTGGCGTTGGAGAGGTCCTCGATGGAGCCGCCGACGGACCACGAGTAGGGGTGGTTCGGGGGATAGGTGCCCTTGATGATGAGGTCCTCGGTGACGCTGTAGGGCTCGTTCTGATATTGGCGGAGCTCGTTCTGGACGACGCCCCGCTGCTCGTCGAGCTTGGCCTGGCTGATGGCCCCCTTGAGGTGGCCCATGCGGTCGGACTCCATCCACAGGACGAGGTCGAGGGCCGAGACGGGGACGTTCTCGAAGTAGTTGGTCCGGTCCTCGTTGGTCGTGCCGTTGAGGTCGGTCGCGCCGACCTTCTGCATGGGCTTGAAGTAGTCGTCGTTATAGTTCTCGCTGCCGTTGAACATGAGGTGCTCGAAGAGGTGGGCGAAGCCGGTCTTGCCGGCGACCTCGTTCTTCGAGCCGACGTGGTACCAGACGTTGAAGGCGACGATGGGCGCCTTGTGGTCCTCGTGGACGATGAGGGTCAATCCGTTGTCGAGGACGAACTTATGGTAGGGGATGTCGACCTTGGCGGCCTGGGCCCGCAGGGCGGGCGCGGCCAGGACGGCCAGGGCGATGAGGAGGGCCGCGACGGCGGCGGGACGGGACGGGTGACGAAGCATGGAGGAACTCCTTTCTATTTAGCCAGGGCGGCGCCGAGGGCGTACGCTTCGGCCATGAGGGCCTCGTTGCGGGCCGCGGCGCCGGCCCGGCCGCCGCCGCAGTGGACCATCCCGGCGACGGGCGCCCCGAGATAGGCGAAGGCGTCCTGGAACGAGCGCATGGCGTTGACCGCGCCCGAGGCCTTCGGGTCCGCGTCCCCCGAGGCCAGGATGACGCCGACCCGCTTGCCCTTGAGCTCGCGGTAGCTCTTGTCGCCGAAGGCGTAGAGCCGGTCCATGAACATCTTGGCCTGGGCGCTCATGGTGAACCAGTAGACGGGCGTGGCGATGAGCAGGCCGTGGGCGGCCTTGATGGACTGCCGCAGGGCTTTGACGCCGTCGTCCTGGACGCAGCCCTTGGCGGCCTTCTTCCGGCACAGGTCGCAGGCCCGGCACGGGCCGAACGAGAGGTCGGCCAGCCGGACCGTCAGGACCTCGGCCCCGGCGGCCGCGGCCCCGCGGACGGCCTCGGCGGCCAGGACGGAGCTGTTGCCGCGCGGCCTCGGGCTGGCCATGACGACGACGACCTTGCGATCCTTCTTCATCGGAACCTCCAAAAACGGGGGACGGCCTAAAGACCGGAGATCGGTCTCATGTCCCCGATCTCAGGGGCGGCAGGAGCCGGGTCGTCTGGAAGCGGATCTTCTCCCACACGGCCAGGTCCATGCCGCAGAAGACGTCGACGACCCGCGGGTCGAACTGCTTCCCGGCGCCCGCCGCGAGCTCGCGCCGGGCGGCCTTGAAGTCGCGCGGCGCCCGGTAGGGGCGGTGCGAGGTCACGGCGTCGAGGGTGTCGGCCACGGCGAAGACGCGGGCCTCGAACGGGATGGCTTCGCCCTTGAGTCTCTTGGGGTAGCCCGTGCCGTCGAACCTCTCGTGGTGGCAGAGGATGATGTTCCCGACCTCGGGCACCATCTTGACGTCGCGCACGAGGCCGTAGCCGAGCGCCGGATGGCGGCGGATGACCGCCCACTCCGGCGGCGTCAGCGGCCCGGGCTTTTTCAGGACGGAGTCGGGGATGGCCATCTTGCCGGCGTCGTGGAGGAGCGCGCCTCTGCGGATGCTGTCGAGCGCGGCCGGTTCGCGGACGCCGCAGGCCTCGGCCAGGACGTGGCTGTAGCGGGCCACGGTCTTGGAGTGGCCGTAGGTCTCGACGTCGCGCAGGTCGAGCGCGGCCATGAAGTTCTCGAGCGTCGTGTCGTAGGCCTCCTCGAGCCGCCGCGACTCGCGCAGATGGCGGGCCAGCTCGCGCCTGAGGCGCCGCAGCTCGGCCTCCTCGACCGCTCCCGGCAGGCTCTTGCGGGCGTCGACGTCGACGCCTTTGGCCGACAAAAATGCGCAAATGTCGGCCCGTTTTTTGTCATCTTCGACGACCAGAAGGACCTTGGCGGAGCCCATGACGACCCTTTATACATTTTTTCTTTCTTCCGTTCAATAACACCCCCGCGGCGTCTTGACAACCGCGCGAACGAACCGACATAATAGTCGCGCTAAGGTTAAGGAGCGGCCATGGACCACGATCCGAACATCTTCAGGGATTCCTCTCAAGTCATCCAGGAAGTCGAGGACCAGCTCGAGCGCATCCTCCAGAAGAAGTTCCGCGACGTCGACAGCGAGCTCGTCGAGCGCATCAACCGCGAGAAGGAGGCCGCCCGCAAGCGTAAGGAGGAGATCGAGCGCGAGTTCGATAAGGAGAAGACGGCCCTCGGCGAGTACCGGGTCATGGTCCGCGACTTCGAGGAGCAGCGCGCCGGCCTGCTCAACGAGGCCCGCGACCGCATGCAGAAGGTCCTCAAGTTCCAGGCCGAGATCGAGTCCCTGGCCAAGTCCACCGTCGACGAGATCAAGCGCGTCAACGAGATCCAGGAGCGCCTCGAGGCCCTGCGGACCAAGACCTCGGAGAAGGCCGCCTTCCTCAAGAACGACCTCCGGGAGCGCTTCGGCATCGTCGCCGAAGCGATGGAGGAGCCGGAGCCCAAACCGCTGTCCCTCGACCTCGACGAGGAGCTCGAGAAGCTTCGCAAGATCAAGGACCTCCTGGCCATCGAGTCGGCCGCGGCCAACCTGGGCCGGCTGGGCGGCCAGCCGGCCGGCCGGGACGAGCTGGCCGCGTTGGACGCCGCGGCGAACCGGGCCGCGCTCGACATCCCCAATATCCCGGACCTCATCGCCGGCCCCGCGCCGGCCGAGCCCGAGCCGCCGGCCGCGCCGCGCGCCGCGGCTCCGGCGGCCGCTGTCCCGGCCGCCGCGGCGGTCACCGAGGCCGTCGCCGAAGCCCCGGCCGCGCCGGCCCTTGCGCCCGCCGCGGGAGGCGAAGCCGGCGAGCCCGGTCCCCTGACCGAAGAGGCGGCCGTCGCCCTCGTCGAAAGCTACCGCCGCACGGAGCCCGCCAACGGCAGCGGCGAGATCCACTACTTCCAGAAGGACGGACCGGCCGTGGCCGATCCCGAGAAGCTCCTGGCCGCCGTCGACCGCACCCTCGAGGAGGGCCAGCGCCTGTCGGTGAAGCTCGGCCAGACCGAGTCGCCCAAGGACCAGTTCTTCATCAAGCAGGAGCTCATCAACTGGCAGGAGGGGCTGCGGGCCCTGTTCCTGCGGGTCATCAAGATGTGCGAGAAGAGCTCCTGGCGCCTGCCTACCTACACGGCCGACGTCCTCGACACCCAGGTCCTGCGCCGGCTGCTCGAGCGCCTGAGCATGGAGAACTGGAGCAACCTCGAGGAGTTCGCCGCTTTCTCTGTCGCCGTGGCCGACCTGCGCCGGGACTTCCAGGCCCGCGTCGAGCCGCGCCTGGCCTATCTGCGGGCCCTCGTCGCGGAGATCGAAGAGGAGTGAGGTCCGGCCGCCCCGGCCGGGCCGCCGTCAGGCGGGGTTCGGGACCCGCCGGAAGTGGGCCAGATAGCTCTCCAGCCCTTTGAGGTCGGCCGGCGTCAGGTCGCGGAACCGCACCCCCGAATAATAGAATCCCGGCTCGCCGCCGCCCTTCTCCGCGTAGACGACCTCGCCGCGGATGGCCGTGGCCTTGTCTTCGACGACCAGGATGGTGTCGACCGGCCCGCCCGCGGGCAGGGGCCCGTCAGACACGATCCGGGCCCCCTCGAGGCTGATGTTGACCGTCTTGGCCACCCGGAAGCCGCCGTTCTCGCGGTACAGGAACGGGGTCGAGACGTTGTAACGCTCGTACTTGCGCTTCTCGCGGTAGGCCCGTCCGGGGTCCGTGCCGCGGGCCTCGACCGGGAGGCCGCCGCCGGCGGCCGGGCCGCAGAAGCTGCGGACGCGGTTCTTGTCGGCGGGGACGTCGGCCGCGCCCCGGGCCCGGAGCTCGGGCCGGTCCTTGCCCTTGGCCTCGGCCAGGGCCAGGTCGGCCTCGCCGGCCAGCCGCTTGAGGCCGGCCCGGTCGAGCGGCCCCGCCCCGTCGCCCTCGCCGCGCGGGTAGACCGTCACGCCGAAGGACATGGTCAGGTTGCCGCGGGGCTGGAACTCCTGGAGCTCGAAGTAGTGGTCCTCGACGTTCTTGCGGATGCGGTCGGTCAGGAGGGAGGCCTCGTCGACGCTCTTGACGCCCATGAGGAAGAACAGGAACTCCTCGCCGCCGTAGCGGCAGATGAGGTCCTCCTCGCGGATGGACAGCTTGAGGACGTGGGCCAGCTCCCGGAGCAGCCGGTTGCCGGCCTCGTGTCCGTTGCGGTCGTTGAAGGCCTTGAACCAGTCGACGTCGCCCATGACCAGGGCCATCGAGCCCTCCTCTCGGCGGCGCTTGCTGAGGGCGTTGACCTTCTGCAGGACCTTGTCGAAGAAGGGCTCGGGCCGCAGCAGGCCGGTCAGGGCGTCGTACTGGATGAGGTTGAGCTTGGCCATGGCGATGGCCATGTGGTCCGACAGTCCGCGCAGGGTCTGCTGGTCGCCGGGCGTGAAGCCCTCGGGCCGGGGCCGGCCGGCCTCCGTCTTGTTGACGGCTTCGAGGACGCCGATGACCTTGGCCCCGTGCATGATGGGCACGCCGACGAGGCTCCGCGGCGGCGTCCGCAGGAAGGAAGTGTAGCGCTTGCTCAGGCGGCGGTCGAAGGTCAGGTTGGCGGCGCTGACGTCGTGCCCGTAGCGGGCCACGGTCGCGGCGAAGTCCTGGGCCTCGAGCGGGGCGATGTACTTGGAAAAGTCGGAGTGGGCCAGGAAGGCGTTGTCCCAGACGAGGGGCTTGAGGTAGCGGCCGATGACGTCGTTCTCCTCGACGATATAGACCGTGACGCTCTCGGCCTGGACGAGGTCGCGGATGTCGGGGACGATGTCGAGGAGGCTGCTGACGTCGTCGGCGCCGTAGATCTTGCGCAGGATGGCCTCGAGCCGCAGGCGCTCCTTCTGCGCGCCGACGAAGCGGGCCTCGATGGCCAGCCGCTTCTCGACCTCGCGGATGAAGCCCGTGTTGAGGAGGTCCTTGATCTCGGAGATCTCGCCCAGGACGTCGCGGACCTTGGCCTCCTGGAGGTTGAGCGAGCGGCGCAGCTCGGCGGCCTCGGTCTTGAGCCGGGCGTGCTCGACGACCCGGCCGAGGGCCCGCAGGAAGCAGAGGTCGCGCGGCTCGCCGGGCCCGGACCGACAGACCTCGACGTCGACGCCGGGCGGCCAGGCGTCGGCGGCCCTGAGCAGGCCCTCCTCGTCGGGGCCGACGAGCAGGACCCCGGCCGGCGGCCGGACGAGGGCGCGCAGGGACGGGGAGGCGGCGAAAGCGGCGTCGACGACGGCCGCCGAGACGCCGCCCTCGGCGAACAGGAGCAGGGCGGCCTCGGGGTCGGCCGCCGTGAGGGCGGGGCCGAACTTCTGGGCCAGGCGGGCAAGGCGGTCCGCCACCTCGGGAACGGGATGGATAACGACGATCCTTCTTTGGACCATAGCCCTCGCCGCGCCTGATTCCGATGAAACCTGGGGGAAATGTACACCAGGAATTCCTCCCCCGTCAACCTCTTTTTAGGGCTTCCGGGGCGGGCGGGCGATATGGTATATTTTGCGTCCGCGATGCCCGTCCAGGAGACAAAAAATGGCTAAATACGCGTCGACCCCGATCGCGAACATCCGCGCCCCCCGGGGGAACCGGCTCTCGGCCAAGGGCTGGTCCCAGGAGGCGGCCCTGCGGATGCTCATGAACAACCTCAACCCGCAGGTGGCCGAGAAGCCGGGCGAGCTCATCGTCTACGGCGGCACCGGCCGGGCCGCCCGCAGTTGGGAGGCCTACCGGGCCATCGTGGCCGGCCTGAAGAAGCTCGAGAACGACGAGACCCTCGTCGTCCAGTCGGGCAAGCCCGTGGCCGTCTTCAAGACCCACGCCGAGGCGCCGCGGGTCCTCATCTCCAACGCCATGATCGTCCCCCAGTGGGCCACCTGGGACGAGTTCCGCCGCCTGGAGGCCCTCGGCCTGACCATGTACGGCCAGATGACGGCCGGCAGCTGGATCTACATCGGCACCCAGGGCATCCTGCAGGGGACCTACGAGACCCTGTCGGCCGTGGCCCGGCGGCACTTCGGCGGCTCGCTCAAGGGGACGCTGACCCTGACGGCCGGCCTCGGCGGCATGGGCGGGGCCCAGCCCCTGGCCGTGACCATGAACGACGGCGTGGCCATCGTCGTCGAGTGCGACAGGAGGCGCATCGCGCGGCGGCTGGAGACGAAGTACGTCGACACGATGACCCGCGACCTCGACGAGGCCCTGCGGCTGGCGGGCGCGGCCATGAAGAAGGGAGAGCCGCTGTCGATCGCCCTGCTCGGCAACGCCGCCGACGTCCTGCCCGAGCTCGTCCGGCGCGGCGTCACCCCGGACGTCCTGACCGACCAGACCTCGGCCCACGACGAGCTCAACGGCTACGTGCCGAACGGGATGAGCTACGAGGCGGCCCTGGCGATGAGGGCCAAGGACCCGGCCGGCTACATCGCCCGTTCCTACGCGGCCATGGCCGCCCACGTCGAGGCCATGCTCGAGATGAGGCGGCGGGGGGCCAAGGCTTTCGACTACGGCAACAACATCCGCGGCCAGGCGAAGAAGGCCGGGGTGGCCGCGGCCTTCGACATCCCGGGCTTCGTGCCCGAATACATCCGGCCGTTGTTCTGCCTCGGCAAGGGGCCGTTCCGCTGGGCGGCGCTGTCGGGCAAGCCGGCCGACATCTACGCGACCGACGAGGCCGTGCTGGCCGAGTTCCCCGAGGACGAGGCCTTGGCCCGCTGGATCCGCAAGGCCCGGGCCCAGGTCAAGTTCCAGGGTCTGCCCTCGCGCATCTGCTGGCTGGGCTACGGCGAGCGGGCCCGCTTCGGGGCGGTCATCAACCGGCTGGTCAAGAAGGGGACGATCTCAGCGCCCATCGTCATCGGGCGGGACCACCTCGACACGGGCTCGGTCGCCTCGCCCAACCGCGAGACCGAGGGCATGCGCGACGGCTCGGACGCCATCGCCGACTGGCCCATCCTCAACGCTCTTCTCAACGCGGTCAACGGCGCGTCCTGGGTCTCGGTCCACCACGGCGGCGGCGTCGGCATCGGTCTGTCCATCCACGCCGGCATGGTCGTCGTGGCCGACGGCACGGCGATGATGGGGCGGCGGCTCGAGCGGGTGCTGACGGCCGACCCGGGGCTGGGCGTGGCCCGGCACGCCGACGCCGGCTACCCCGAGGCCGTGGCCTGCGCGAAGAAGAGCGGCATCAAGATCCCGATGTTGGGCTAGAGGGGAGGCGGCGGGGACGGGCGGCGGGCGCCCGTCACCGGCGGTGGGCGATTTCCCCGATACGAAGCGGGCGAAAGTCAACCGCGGTTTACCGCTGACGGGGCGGGGGCCCGGTAATCCTATCCTTATGTGCGGATTGGGCCGCCGTGGAAGCGCCGGGCGGGTGGCACGCGCTTTGCTCTTTCGGGGGCGAAAGGAGACCCCGAATGAAGAAGCTCGCTGTTCTCGCCCTGGCCGGGACGATCGCCCTGACGGCGGCCCTGGCCTTCCCCATGTACCCCGACCTCAACAGGCAGTCCGACTGCAACCGCAACCACGAGGAGTGCCGGGAGTACACGCTCAACCTCGACGCTCCCTGGTACAAGGTCATGGTCCTCCTGACGGCCTGCGATGTCGCCTTCGGCAAGTGCATGCTCGGCCTGTGACCGAACGGACGGACGGGGCCCCCGACGGCGGGGGCCCCGGACGCGGGCCTGGGCGGCCGCCGTGGGCGTGCTGGCGATCGCGTTCACGGCGTTGGTAGCCGGGGCGGGCCCGGCCGCCGCCGGCCCCGGGGAGCAGGAGGTGGCCCGGCTGACGGCACGCGAGATCCCCGTGCCGTCGGAGTCGTCCGACGAGGCCGTGCTGGGGCGGCCGGCCGCCCTGGCCTTCGACGGGGACCGGGTCTACGTCGCCGACGCCCAGGACTGCGCGGTCAAGGTCTTCGCCCGCGACGGACGCTTCCTGAGATCGTTCGGCCGCAAGGGCCGCGGGCCGGGGGAACTGTCGTTCCCTTCGGGGGTCGACGCCGCGGCCGGGCTCGTCTACGTCGCCGATAAGCTCAACCGCCGCGTCCAGGTCTTCGACGCCGAGGGCGGCCTGCGCGGCGGCTTCCCGGTCGAGGCCGCCCCGGACAAGATCCACGTGTTGGAGCCGGACGCGCTCCTGGTCACGTTCAATCCGGCCGGCCGCCGGCCCGACGAGGCCCGGTTGCGGATCTACGGCGCCGGGGGCGGGCTGCGCTGGCGGGGGCTTCCGGCCGAGGTCTCCGCCGACGCCGTCTACGATTCCTTCCGTAACATGATCCTGGTCTGCCCTGGGGAGGGCGGGGACTTCGTCGTCGTGCGGCGGAGCGGCGAGCGGCGCCTGGCGCGGTTCGACGGGCGCGGCGCTCTCGTCGCGGAGACGGCCGTGGACGAGCGCCACGCCTTCGTGGCCATGGACATGCCGTTCAAGGGGCCGGCCAAGCGCCTGCTCGGGTTCTGCTGGGCGGCGGCGGCCGACCGCGGCCTGCTCTACCTCGCGGCTCCGGAGCCGGTCGACGGCCGGGACCTCGGCCCGGGACGGCGGCTGTCCGTCGTCGACGGGACGGGCCGTCTGCGGGCGACCGTCGACCTGCCGCGCCCCGTCCACCGCTTCGCCGTGCGCGGCGGGCGCGTCTTCGCCGTGGACGACGACGGGGCGCTCTGCTTGTTCGAAGTGGAGGCGCGGCGATGAAGCGCGGGCTGACCCTATTCGCCGCGGCGGCTTCCCTTGCCGCGGGATTCGCGGCCCCGGACGCGGGCCCGGTCCCGGTCCGCATCTATGACCGCCTCGAGGAGGCCGCGCCGCCGGGAGGCGGGCCGGCCCTGCTGGTCTTCTTCTCGACCGAGTGTCCCGTCTGCTACGAGGACCTGTTCGAGTCGCGCTATCTCGTCGACAGAGGGCGTTGGCCGGTCACGGTCGTCGGCGTGGCCGGCGGGCGGCGCGAGGATCTGAGGATCTTCCTGGAGAAGCACGCTTGGACCGGCCCCGTCGTCCTCGACCGGCGCCGGGTCCTGTCGCGGCGGTTCGACGCCGACGCGGCCCCGTTCAAGGTCCTGCTCGTCGGCCGCGACGTCGCCTACCGCGACGATCCCTACCGGGCGCCCGAAGAGCGCAGGGAGGCGCTCGAACGATGTCTGACGCGGCTATTTTCCCGTTGACCTGGCGCGTCGTCCGGCGGCGGCTCGTGGGCGCGCCGCCGGCCGTCGCGGCCGGACTGGCCTTCCCGGCCGTCATCGCGGCCATTGGCTTCGCGGACTCCTATGCCACGGCTGGGAAGCTGTTCTTCTTCCTGCTGCCCCACGTCTTTCTTGTCGCGGCCCAGGACATCCTGCGGACCGACATCGACAGCGGCGTCCTGGAGAACGCCCTGTTCGCCGGCGGCCGGTTCCGCGACTACTTGAAGGCCAAGATCGCCGTCGCGGCCGCCGCTTCGGCCGTCTACGCGACCGTGCTGTTCGGGCTGTTCTCGGCCTGGGGGCTCGCGACGGGGCGGTTCGAGGCCCGGTTCACGGCCCGCTTCGGGCTGGCCCTGCTGGCCGGCCTCTACTACGTGGCCATGGCCGGCGTGCTGAGCCGGTACCTGCGGGCCGGCTCGAACGTCCTGGCCGTCCTGCTGGCCCAGACCGCCCTGCTCATCGGCCTCGTCGCCTCGGCTTCGCCGCGGGCGGGCCTTCTCGACTACGCCGCCACGGGCCGCTTTCCGGGCCCCGGGCCGGCCCTCGTCTTCGCCGGGCTCACGGCGGTCCTGCCCAACGTCATCGTCTACGTCCGCCAGCCCCTGTTCGCCGTCGAGGTCGCGGCCGGGCTCCTGGCCGGATGCGCCGTCCTCGACCGTATCGTCGGGCGCCTCGAGCTGCGGAGGCCGGTATGATCGACGTCCGCCGGCTGGCCAAGAGGTTCGGCCCGGTCGAGGCCCTGCGCGACGTCAGCTTCCGGACGCGCAAGGGCACCATCACCGTCCTGCTCGGCGAGAACGGGGCGGGAAAAACGACGACCCTGCGCTGCCTGCTCGGCTTCCTGCGGCCGGACGCGGGCGCCGTGGCCGTGTCGCCGGGCCGGATAGGCTACGTGCCGGACCGGCCCGTCTTCTTCCCGGGTATCGACGGCTGGGAGATCCTGAGGCTGGAGGGCCGCGATCCCGGGCCGACCGCGCTGGCCGCGACCCGGAGCCTGTCGTTCGATCCGGCCCTGCTGCGGCGACGTCCGGCCGCTTATTCGGCCGGGAACGCCAAGAAATTCGCCTTCCTCCAGGCGCTCGTCGCCGGGCCCGACCTCCTCGTCGCCGACGAGCCCTACGCGGCCCTCGATCCGTCCGGGATCAGGCGCGTCCGCGAGGCCTTGTGCGGCCTCCGTGACGCCGGGCGGACCGTCCTGCTGAGCTCCCACATGCTGGCCGAGATGGAGCGCATCGCCGACGGCTTCGTCGTCCTGCGCCGGGGCGCGACGGTGGCCCACGCCGGGCTCCGGGAGTGGCGGCTGTTGCGGGCGACGCGGCCCGGGCCCGACCTCGAATCGGTCGTCCTGGGCCTGACGGCGCCCTGAAAGGGGTCAGATGACCGTGCCGTCGGGGATGACGGCGTCCTTGGGCACGACGATGATGCCGTCGACGATGGCATAGTGGTCGGCCGAGGCCGACGCGGCGCCGTCGCGGTTGACGAGACGGACGCCGTGGCCGATGCGGGCGTTCTTGTCGACGATGGCATCGCGGATCTCGCAGTCGCGGCCGATGCCGATGTTCGGGATCCCCTTCTCGCGGTTCCGGTCCAGGTCGTCCCGGGACTCGTAGAAGTCGGCGCCCATGACCACGGCCCGCTCGAGGCGGCAGTTCTCGCCGATGCAGGTCCGGACGCCGACGATGGAGTCGCGGATCGAGGACCGGTCGACGATGCTGCCCTCGCAGAGGATGGCGTTGGCCACGTCGGCGCCCAGGAGCTTGGAGCCGGGCAGGAAGCGGGGATGGGTGAAGATGGGCCGCTCCTCGTCGTAGAAGTCGAAGCGGGGCAGGGGCCGGGTCAGGTCCATGTGGGCCTCGAAGAAGCTGCGGATGGTCCCGATGTCCTCCCAGTAGCCGTCGAAGAAGTGGCCGCAGACCTTGCGCTCGCCGATGGCCTTGGGGATGACCTCCTTGCCGAAGTCCTTGGCCTCGGTCCGGGCCAGGAGCTCGCGCAGGACGCTCTGGCTGAAGAGGTAGACGCCCATCGAGGCCAGGTGGGTCCGGCCGCCCGCCGGCACGCCGAAGCGGTCGAAGACGGACTCGTCGACGCGCATGCGGTCGACGTCGGCCGGGTCCTTGGGCTTCTCGCAGAACTCGGTGATGCGGCCCTTGGCGTTGACCTTCATGACCCCGAACTCGCCGGCCTGCTCGGCCCGGACGGGGGTCACGCCGATGCTGATCTCGGCCCCGGCGGTCAGGTGGAAGTCGACGAACCTGCGGTAATCCATCCGGTAGAGGTGGTCGCCCGAGAGGATGAGGACGAGGGCCGAGCGGTCCTCGATGAAGTCGAGGTTCTGGCGGACGGCGTCGGCCGTGCCCTGGTACCAGTTGCGGTTCTCGAGCGTCTGCTGGGCCGAGAGCAGGGTGACCGAGTCGCGGTGGAAGGGATCGAACCGGTAGGTCGTGGCGATGTGGCGGTGGAGCGACTCGCTGGCGAACTGGGTCAGGACGAAGATGCTGCGGACGTCCGAGTGGATGCAGTTGGAGATGGAGATGTCGATGAGGCGGAAGCGCCCCGCGACGGGCACGGCGGGCTTGCTGCGGACCTTGGTGAGGGGGTAGAGCCGGCTGCCCTGGCCCCCGGCCATGATGACGCCGACGACGTTCTTCATGGCCGCATTCTAGCATAATTCGGCTTTCATCGGGCGGCCCTTTGCCCTAGGATGTCCTCGGGATGTACGACGCCATCGTGATCGGGGCCGGGATCGGAGGGTTGACGGCCGCCGCCAAGCTGGCCCGGGCCGGCCGGCGCGTCCTGGTCCTCGAGCGCAAGGCCCTGCCGGGCGGCACGAGCTACTTTTTCCGGCGGGGCGGCTACGGCTTGCCCATGGGCCCCCTGGGATTCTCCCACCCCGGACGGGTGCGGGAGCTGCTGGCCGAAGCCGGCGTCGACGAGCCCCTCGACCTCAGGCGCGCCTCGTTCGAGGTCCGGGCGCCCGGGATCGGCGCGGTCATCTCGAGGCCGCTGGCCGAGCTCGAGCGGGAGCTCGTCCGCCAGCGTCCGGCCGAACGCGAGGGGCTGGCCCGGTTCTTCGGGACGCTCCGGGAAGCTATCGCCGCGGCCAAGGCCGCCGGCCCTGAGCGGTGGGGCGCCGCGGTGGCCGAACTGGCCCGGACGCCCTCGGCCGCCGTCCTCGAAAGGCTCATCGCCGATGTCCCGCTGCGCAACCTCCTCGGCTCGATGGGTTCCGGCCCACCCTGGATGTCCATGCTCAACCTGGCCCTGATGTGGGACGTCATGTCGGGGGAGGGCATCTGGACCCCGGCCCGCGGCGTCCACGTCCTGGCCGACCTGCTGCGCGACCGGTTCCTGGCCGCGGGCGGCGAACTGCGGCTCGGCGCGGGCGTCGCCCGCGTCCTCGTCCGCGGCGGGCGGGCGGCGGGCGTCGTCACAGCGGCGGGCGAGACGGTCGAGGCCGGCGCGGTCGTCTCCAACGCCGACTACAAGACGACATTCCTCGAGCTCGTCGATCCGGCGGCGCTCGCCGGCATCGGCGGGATCGACCTCGAGGCCCTGCGCGTCACGCCCTACACCGGCTCCGAGCTGTGCGTCTATCTCGGCCTCAAGCCCGAGGCCGTCGACCTCGCGGCCCTCGGCGCCGACCATCTTTTCTACCGGCGAACATCCGGCGACGGGGGAGAGGCCGATCCCGGGGACTTCGGGCGCCGCGAGATCGAGATCTGCCTCTGGTCGCGCAAGGTCCCCTCGCTCGTCCCGCCGGGCCGGGCCGCGCTCGTCCTGCGGGCAGCCTTCCCCTACGCGGACTTCGCGCCGTGGCGGACGGGCGACAAGAAGAGGGGCGACGGCTACGCGGCGGCCAAGGCGAAGCTGGCGGCGGCCCTCGTCCGGGAAGCGGAGACCGTCGTGCCGGGATTGTCGGGCGCGATCGAGGTCATGGAAGCGGCGACGCCCCTGACCTACCGCGACTGGGGCGGCCGCTACGAGGGCTCCGTGGCCGGCTGGGCTTGGGAGGCCGGGGGGACGGCCGCCTTCGCGGACCGCGTCCTCGTCCGCACGCCCGTGCCCGGGCTCCTCGTCGCCGGGGCCTACGCCTCGACCGAGCTCTTCCTCGGCGGCGTGCCCACGGCGCTCTACACCGGCGGCCTGGCCGCCGACCTCGTCATTTAGCGGCGTTCTGGACCGGCCCCAGGTCGTCGACGATCCACATGCCCCGCCCGTTGGTGGCGATGACCAGGGCGTTGTCGCGCGGGTGGACGGCCAGGTCGAAGACGTAGCTCGTCGGCAGGTTGCCGCCGAGGACATTCCAGCTCCCGCCGCCGTCCCGGCTGACGTAGACGCCCGTGTCCGTCCCGGCGTAGAGGATGTCCTTGACCTTGGGGTCCTCGCGGACGACGTTGACCGGCCCGCCGGGGATGTTGGCGGCGATCGAGACCCAGGTCTTGCCGCGGTCGACGGACTTGAAGACGTAGGGGTTGAAATCGTCGTCGTGGCGGCCGACGAGCGTGACGTAGACCGTGGCCGGGTCGTACTTGGAGGCCACGATCTTCCAGACGTGCTTGTTGTAGGGCAGGCCGGCCGTGATCTCGGTCCAGGCCTCGCCGCCGTTCCCGGTCACCCAGACCCGCCCGTCGTCCGTCCCGGCGTAGATGTGGCCGAACTTGAATGGCGACTCGTCGACGGCCGTGATGGTGGCGAAGGGGATGGCGAACGGCCACTGCCCCTGTTGGGCGGGGTCGTTGTAGGTGAGGTCGGGGCTGATGCGCTCCCAGGTCTCGCCCCGGTTCATGGACCGGAACAGGTACTGGAAACCGTGGTAGACGACCCGCGAGTTGTGGGGCGAGAGGGCCGTGGCCGCCAGCCACTGGCCGCGGTAGGCCGGCTCGCCCTCGGCCGCCTTGGGGTAGATCTCCTTGGTCGTCCAGGTGCCGTCGGGCTGGTACTCGTAGCGTTCGAGGCGGCCGTAGAAGGACGACGCGTAGACCGTGCCCGGGTCGTCGGGGTCGATGGCGTGGAGCGTGCCCTCGCCGCCGGGCGAGAGCTCCCACTTCGGGCGGGCCATGGCGTTGAAGCGCCGCCGCCCGGCCGCAGGCCCGCCGGCGCCCGGCCGCTGGAGCGGGATGAGGCCGCGGTGCGAGTACTGGTCCTGGACCGAGCCGTAGGCGTAGAACGGCGACGAGTTGTCGAGGGCGACGTTGTAGAACTGGACCGAGGGGATGCCGTCGTGGAAGTCGCGCCAGGTCTTGCCGCCGTCGTAGGAAATGTTGACGCCGCCGTCGTTGTTGTTGATGAGGTGGTCGCTGTCGTTGGGGTCGATCCACAGGCCGTGGTGGTCGCCGTGGAGGCCCTCGCTGTAGAGGTTGCGGAAGGACTTGCCGCCGTCGGTCGACTTGGACAGCCCCAGCCCCATGATGTAGACCGTGTCGGGCGAGTTGGGGTCGACGCGGACCTGGCCGAAGACCCAGCCGTAAGTGCCGCCGAAGTTCTCCATGCCGCCCGGGCTGACCTTGCGCCAGGAGGCGCCGGCGTCGTCGGAGCGGTAGACCTCGGCCCCGACGATGCCGCGCTGCTTGGGCCGCCCGTAGGCGTCCTTCTCGCCCGGCTTGGGCTCGGCGCCGGGGGTGTGGTTGTCGACGTAGGCGTAGAGGGTCGAGGGCTTGGTCCGGCAGAGGTCGATGCCGATGCGGCCGGTCGTGGCCGTGTCCGAGAGCCCGGCGTTGATGGGCGTCCAGGTCCTGCCGCCGTCGGTCGTCTTGTAGAGGCCGTCCTCGCCGCCCGGCCGCGGGTCGCTCCAGCGCCGGCGGATGCGGTTCCAGGTCGCGGCATACAGGGTATCGGGGGCGGACGGGTCCATGACCAGATCGTTGGCCCCGACCCGCTCGTTGACGAAGAGGACCTTGTCCCAGGTCTTGCCGCCGTCGGTCGTCTTGTAGACGCCGCGGTCGGGGTTATAGGTCCACTCGCGGCCGGTGGCCGCGACGTAGACGATGTCGGGATTCTTGGGGTGGATGACGACGCGGGCGATGGTCGAGGTCTTCTCCAGGCCCATGTGCGTCCAGGTCTTGCCGGCGTCGGTCGACTTGAAGACGCCCAGCCCGGCCATGGAGCCGCGGAAGATGTTGGCCTCGCCCGTGCCGGCCCAGACGATGTTCGGGTCGGACTCGGCCACGGCCAGGTCGCCGATGGACATCGTCGGCATGTTGTCGAAGATCGGCTCCCAGGTCGTGCCGGCGTTGACGGTCTTGAAGATGCCGCCCGAGGCCGCGCCGGCGTAGAAGACGGTCCGGCTGCCGGCCGGGACGGCCACGTCCGTGCAGCGGCCGCTGAGGTCGAAGGGGCCTATGAAGCGCCAGCGGACGTCCTTGAAGGGCGAGGCCTGCTTCAGGGCCATGTGCCCGTCGAAAGCCTTGAGGCGCAGGGCCGGGTCCGTGTTCTCGATCTTGACCTTCTTGAGGGCGCCCTTGGCGGGGGCCTTGGCCTGCGGCGCGGCCGCGGCCATCGCGACGGCGACGACGAGGGCGGCGATGGCCAGGAAGAGGATGGAACGGCGGGGGAGACGCATGGATGACCTCCGGGTGAGAGTCATGGCGAGAAGGAGAAATTACCACAAAAATGGGGGACATGATACCTATTTCCCATTTTTTGCGGCTTGAGGGCCGTTCGACGGACCGGGAAATTAGGAAATAGGTATCATGTCCCCCATTCGATCTCAACGCTTCGCGGGGACGATATCCAGGACTTCGATCTCGTAGACGAGCAGGGTGTGGGGCGAGAGGACGAAGCGCTTCTCGCCGGGACGCTGCCTGGCGTAGAAGCCGTTGGCCGTGTACCCCTGTTCGGGCCGGACGATGACGACCCGCTTTTCGCCCTTCTTCATGCGCGCGATCGCGGCGTCGAAGCCGGGATTGACCCGGGGCGTCCCGACCGTGAGGCCGAACGGCTCGGCCGGCGTCCCGGCCCAGTACGGCTTGCCCTCGTCGGCCGTGCTGACGAAGGACTTGCCGTGAAGGGGCGCCGTCCCGGTGTAGATGGCCGTGACGACCGCCCCGGGGCGCGGGACTTCCCCCCGCCCTTTCGTTAAAACGACGGACTCGAAACCGGCCTCGTCGCGGACCGCGGCCGGCCAGGCCGTCCGGACGTACTCGTCCTCGCGGGCCCGGCGATCGGCCTCGGCCTTGACGACGCCCGCCTTGGCGGCTTCGACCGTGGCCTGGAACGAGGCCGTCGACGGCCGGAAAGCGCGGGCCGCTTGGCCGACGCGGACGATGCGGACGCTCACGACATCGTCTTCTTGGACGATGGCATTGACGACGTCCATTCCGCCGGCGACTTCGCCGAAGACCGTGTAGTCGCCGTCGAGATAGGAGCGGTTGCCGAGGGTGATGTACCACTGGCTGCCGTTGGTGTGCGGGCCGCCGTTGGCCATGCCGAGGACGCCGGCCCGGCCATGGTCGAGCCCGGGGCCGGCGACGATCTCGTTGGGGAACTCGTAGCCCGGCCCTTCGGCCCCGCCCGGCCCCATGCCGCACTGGATGACGTGGCCGGGGACGACGCGGTGCCACTTGGTGCCGTCGAAGAAGGGCCGGCCGGGCGCGGCGGCGGTGTTCGCGATCGTCCCCTCGGCCAGGCCGACGAAGTTGGCTACGGTCATGGGCACGCGCTCGAGATCGAGCTTCAGGACGATGAGGCCCTTGTTCGTCGCGACCTCGGCGTACAGGCCTTCGGGGTACTTCGCGCTCTGGCAGGCGGTGCTTGTGATCGCCGTGAGCGCGAGGCCGAAGGCGGCGAGAGCGAGCATGGCCCCGCCTGCGATCGATCGAACGTCGGTTTTCCTCATCGTGTTCCTCCGATGACGGGGGACATGTCCCCCCGTTCTCAAGACAGGACTTTGAGGAGATGGTAATCCGACTCGATGTCGGCCGTCTTGACGTCGCCGGCGGCGCCGAACTTCAGGAAGGCGACGCGGCCGCCGTCGCCCTCGAGGTGGACGAGCCCGCCCGTCCGCCCCTCGGCGAGGGCCTCGACCGCGGCGTGCCCGAGCCGCGCGGCCATGATGCGGTCGGTCGCCGTGGGCCGGCCGCCGCGCTGGACGTGCCCGAGCACGGCGATACGCGTCTCGAGGCCCGTCCCGGCCGTGACCGCTGCGGCCACCTCGGCCGCCGTGCCGCGCCCTTCGGCCACGACGATGATCCAACTGGCCTTGCCCCGGGCCCGCCCCTCGCGGACCTCGGCGCAGAGGGCCTCGAGGGGCACGTCCTTCTCGGGGAGCAGGACCTCCTCGCAGCCGCCGGCCAGGGCGACCTGCATGGCGATCCAGCCGCATTTCCGTCCCATGACCTCGACGACGAAGATGCGTTCGAGCGAGGTGGCCGTGTCGCGGATCTTGTCCAGGGCGTCGAGGGCGACGTTGACGGCCGTGTCGGCCCCGATGGACGCGGCCACGCCCGCGACGTCGTTGTCGATGGTGGCCGGCACGCCGACGACGGGGAAGCCGTGCGTCTCGGCCAGGACGCGGGCCCCGGCGAGCGAGCCGTTGCCGCCGATGACGACCAGGCCGTCGATCCGCCGGGCCTTCAGGTTGTCGAGGGCCGCGCGCTGGCCTTCGGCCGCGAAGAACTCCTCGGCCCGGGCCGTCTTGAGGATGGTCCCGCCGAGGCCGATGATGTTCGAGACGGCCCGCCGGTCGAGCGGGACGAACTCGCCGTGGATGAGGCCGTAGTAGCCGCGCAGCACGCCCTCGACCTCGATCCCGGCGGCCGCGGCCGTCCGCACGACGGCCCGGATGGCGGCGTTGACCCCGCCGCAGTCCCTGGTCAGGACGGCGATGCGTTTGACGGGGGCGGGCTTGGCGGGGACGCCGGCGGAGGCGGGAGCGGAGGGCGTGTTCATGGCGGACCCGGATTATACCAAAAAACCGGCCCCGTCCGCGCCCCGTATGATAGAATATCGTCCGAAGGAGAGTGATCCCATGGCCAACAAGAAATTCGCCATCGGCTGCCTGATGGTCGTCCTGGTCGTCCTTCTCATCGGCGCCGTCTACGTCACCGGCGTCTACAACTCGCTCGTCGGGCTCGACCAGAAGGTCCAGGCCCAGTGGGGCCAGGTCGAGAACCAGTACCAGCGCCGGGCCGATCTCGTGCCCAACCTGGTCGAGACCGTCAAGGGCGCCGCCGCCTTCGAGCAGGACACCTTCACGGCCGTGACCGAGGCCCGGGCCAAGGTCGGCCAGGTCCAGGTCAACGCCGGCGACCTCAACGCCGACACCCTCGGCAAGTTCCAGGCCGCCCAGGACGGGCTGTCCTCGGCTCTGTCGCGCCTTCTCGTCGTCGTCGAGAAGTACCCCGAGCTCAAGGCCACCGAGAACTTCAAGGAGCTCCAGGCCCAGCTCGAGGGCACCGAGAACCGCGTCGCCACCGAGCGCATGCGCTTCAACGAGGCCGCCCAAGCCTTCAACACCCGGCGCAACCGCTTCCCGGCCGTCATGTTCGTGAACTTCTTCGGCGGCAAGTTCGCCGAGAAGCCCTTCTTCAAGGCCCAGGCCGGGGCCGAGACCGCGCCTAAGGTCAAGTTCTAAGCGCGCCCGGACCCGGAACAAGGCCCGCCTATGACCGTCGCCGCCCGCGTCCCTCGCCGCCCGTTCGCGCTCCTAGCCCTGGCTTTCGCGGTCGTCGGCCTGGGCGCGGGGGCGTTCCTCGCGCCGCCTGACAGGGAGGCGGGGGCGACGGCGGCCCTCGGGCTCGTTCCGCCGCTCGCGGCCGTTCAGTCTTCTTCCCGCATCCCGCCCGCGCCGTCGCGCTGGGCTACCGACGAGGCCGGCTTCCTGTCCCGCCAGGCCGTCGCCGCGCTCGACGCCCGCCTCGAGGAGTACGAGCGCCGGACCGGCCACCAGCTCCTCGTCTGGATCGGCCGCTCGCTCGGCGAGGGGGCCTCGATCGAGGACTGGGCGGTCCGCACGTTCGAGGCTTGGAAAGTCGGCCGCAAGGGCATCGACGACGGGCTCGTCCTGTTCATCCTGGCTGAGGACCGCCGCGTCCGCATCGAGGTCGGCTACGGCCTCGAGGGCGCGGTCCCCGACATCTACGCCTACCGGGTCATCGACAACATCCTCCTCCCCGGCTTCCGGGAGGGCCGGCCCGACGCCGCCGTCGACGCGGCCGTGACCGCGCTTATGGGCTACATCGGCGGGGACGCGAACGCGGCCGGCGGCGACGAGCCCCGGCGGGCGGCGCGCCGGCTCGAGGACAAGGCCAAGAGCATCTTCGGCGTCATCGCCTTCCTGGTCATCCTCGTCCTGTTCATCACCAACCCCTCGCTCGCGCTGTGGCTCCTCCTCAACATCCTGGGCGGGGGCGGCCGCGGCGGCCGCGGCGGATGGGGAGGCGGCGGCGGGTTCAGCGGCGGGGGAGGGCGCTCGGGCGGCGGCGGCGCCTCGGGCTCGTGGTGACGGCGGAGACGGAGGAGGTGCGGCCATGACCGTGTCGAGCCGGCGCAAGCTCATGAGGACGGTCGACGTCGAGCGGGTCAAGGCGGCCATCGCCTCGGCCGAGCGGGCCGCCTGCGGCGAGATCCGCGTTTCTGTGGCTCGGTTCTTCTGGGGCAGCGTGCGCGGCGCGGCCGAACGGGCCTTCGTCCGCCTGGGCATGACCCGGACCAAGGACCGCAACGGCGTCCTCTTCTTCATCGTCCCGTCGCGCAAGAAGTTCGTCGTCCTCGGCGACGAGGGCATCCACGCCAAGGTCGGTCAGGAGTTCTGGGAGGGCGTGGCCCGGCTGATGTCGGAGCGCTTCCGCGAAGGCGAGTTCACCGAGGGCCTGGTCGCCGGCATCGAGGAGGCCGGGCGTCAGCTGGCCGCGCATTTCCCCTTCGACCCGGCGGTCGACGTCAACGAGCTCGCGGACGACGTCGACTTCGGCGACGCCTAAGTAGAAACGTCCCCATTATGACCGGCCGCCATTTCTCACGGCCGGGGCAAATATGGTATAACCGCCCCGTAATCCCGAGGGAGGTCAAATGAAAAAACCGATGCTCACCATCATTCTCATCGCCGGTATCGCCCTGGTCGTCGGCCTGGCCGCCTGCAAGAAGGCCGAGGTCCGCCTGGCCTATCCCGAGACCAAGAAGGTCGACCATGTCGACGACTACTTCGGCACCAAGGTCGCCGATCCCTACCGCTGGCTCGAGGACGACAACGCCGAGGATACCAAGGCCTGGGTCGAGGCCCAGAACAAGGTCACCTTCGGCTACCTCGACACCATCCCGTACCGGCCCGCCATCAAGGCCCGCCTGACCGAGATCTACAACTACCCGCGCTACTCGTCCCCCTTCCGGGTCGGCGAGAACTACTTCTTCTACAAGAACGACGGGCTGCAGAACCAGTCGGTCTGCTACATCCAGAAGGGCCTCGACGGCGCGCCCGAGGTCTTCTTCGACCCCAACGCCCTGTCGCCCGACGGCACGATCCGCCTGGGCATCATCGGCCCGTCCGGGAACGACAAGTACCTAGCCCTCAGCCGCGGCGAGGCCGGTTCCGACTGGTCCGAGATCCGGGTCATGGACATCGCCACCAAGCAGGAGCTCCCGGACCGCATCCTGTGGAACAAGTTCTCGGGCGCGGCCTGGCGCGGCGACGGCTTCTACTACAGCGGCTACGACAAGCCCGCCCCGGGCGAGGAGCTCAAGGCCAAGAACGAGTTCCAGAAGGTCTTCTACCACAAGCTCGGCGACCCGCAGGAGAAGGACGTCCTCGTCTGGGAAGACAAGGAGCACCCGCTGCGCTACGTCGGCGCCGGCACGACCGAGGACGAGACGTGGCTCATCCTCAGCGTCTCCGAGGGGACGAGCGGCTCCGAGGTCTGGGTCCGGGACCTGACCAAGAAGAACGCCCCGTTCATCCTGCTCTTCAAGGGCTTCGAGTACGACGCCGCGCCGCTCGAGATCGTCGACGGCAAGTTCCTCGTCCACACCAACCACGGTGCGCCCAACTTCCGCGTCGTGGCCATCGACCCGGCCGATCCGTCGCCCGAGAAGTGGGCCACGGTCATCCCCGAGAAGCCCGAGGTCCTGAGCGGCGCGGGCACGGCCGGCGGATACCTTTTCACGAACTACCTCAAGGACGCCAACACCAAGATCACCCAGCACCAGCTCGACGGCACGCTCGTCCGCGAGATCGAGCTGCCGGCGCTCGGCTCGGCCGGCGGCTTCGGCGGCAAGCGCGACGAGAAGGTCATGTTCTACACCTTCACCTCGTTCACCTACCCGTCGACGATCTACAAGTTCGATCCGGCCACGGGCGCTTCCGAGGTCTTTCGCAAGCCCGAGGTCAAGTTCGACCCCGCGGCCTACGAGACCAAGCAGGTCTTCTACGCCAGCAAGGACGGCACGAAGGTGCCGATGTTCATCGTCCACAAGAAGGGGCTCGAGCTCGACGGCAAGAACCCGACCTATCTCACGGCCTACGGCGGCTTCAACATCAGCCTGACGCCGTCCTTCAGCCCGGCCTACGTCCCGCTGCTCGAGAACGGCGGCGTCTTCGCCCAGCCCAATCTGAGGGGCGGCGGCGAGTACGGCGAGACTTGGCACAAGGCCGGCATGCTCGACAAGAAGCAGAACGTCTTCGACGACTTCATCGCCGCGGCCGAGTACCTCATCGCCGAGAAGTACACCTCGACGCCGCGCCTGGCCGTCGAGGGCGGCTCGAACGGCGGCCTGCTCGTCGGGGCGGTCATGGCCCAGCGTCCTGAGCTCTTCGGCGTGGCCCTGCCCGCGGTCGGGGTCATGGACATGCTCCGCTTCCACAAGTTCACGGTCGGCTGGGGCTGGGCCGTCGAGTACGGCTCGAGCGACAAGGAGGACCAGTTCGCCTACCTCTACAAGTACTCGCCCCTCCACAATCTCAAGCCCGGCGTGTGCTACCCGGCGACCATGGTCACGACGGCCGACCACGACGACCGTGTCGTCCCGGCCCACTCGTTCAAGTTCGCGGCCACGCTCCAGGCGGCCCAGGCCTGCGCCAAGCCCGTCGTCATCCGCATCGAGACGCGGTCGGGGCACGGCTCGAGCAACCTGAGCAAGGCCATCGAGTCGCTGACCGATCAGTGGGCGTTCATGTTCCACAACATGGGCGTCAACCCGATCTATAAATAAGAAAGAAGGGACCAGGTCTTCGCATACGCCAGTTTTCCCCTGGCGCTGCGAAGACCTGGTCCCTTTCGCTTCCTAGTTCGCGAGGCTGCCTACTTCTCCGCGAGGGCCTTTTCGAGCAGGCCGCGGTATCTATCCATCAGCTCCTTGTTGAGGTCGTTCGGCGGCTGGGCGTCGGCCGGCAGGAACGGCTTGTAGGGGTGCGCCTTCGCGTAGGCCTCGAACTCGGTCCTCAGCTTGCCCAGTTCCTCGGGCTTGGTCAGCAGGTCGATGGCCGAAGCGGCGATGGCCTTGGCCCCGGCGTTGAGCCCCTTCCAGGCCGTCGTGCCGTACCAGCAGGCGACGTTCGACCAGTGGTGGCCGATCGAACCGGGCACCGCGCCGGGGAAGGTGATGGTCGCGGTCGGGGCGATGAGCGTGACGTCACCGACGTCGGACGACCCGCCGCCGACGAACTCCCGGCCGCCCCGCGGCGCCTCGAGCTCCTCGACCTTCGCCGGCATCCCGTCCTCCTTGGCCCCCAGCTCCTTCTGCAGGGCCTTGGCGAAGGCCTGCTCCTCGTCGCTCCAGGCCGGCATACCGACGAGGTCGATGTTCTTCTGGAACAGCTCGGCCGCGGCCTTGTTGGCATGGCGCTGGTGGATGGCGCTGACGACCCGCATCGAGGCCAGCTCGACGCCCGCCGCCAGGGCCCCGGCCTTGGCGCAGTTGACGACCCGCGCGTACATGTCCTCGAGCCGCTCGTCGGTGTTGCGGACGTAGTACCAGACGCTGGCCCGGTCGGGGACGACGTTCGGGGCCTCGCCGCCCTCGAGGATGACGTAGTGCATGCGCTGCGAGAGCGGCAGGTGCTCGCGCAGGTAGTTCGTGGCCACGTTCATGATCTCGACCGCGTCGAGCGCGCTCCGCCCGACCCACGGTGCTCCGGCCGAGTGGGCCGTCTTGCCCTTAAAAGTGAAGATGGTCGAGAACAGGGCGTTGCCGTCTACGCCGTAGCCCGTGCCGAAGCCGCTCGAGCTGTGGTTGTCGATGACCGCGTCGACGCCCTCGAACAGGCCGGCCCGGATCATGTACGGCCGGCTGGCCACGATCTCCTCGGCCGGCGAGCCGAAGACCTTGATCGTGCCTCCGATCCTGTGGGCGTCCATGGCTTCCTTGACCGCGATGGCCGCAGCCGCGGCCGCCGTGCACATGGCGTTGTGGCCGCAGCCGTGGCCGGGCGCGCCCTCGACGACCGGATCCTTCTTCGGAACGCGGCCCTTCTGCGAGATCATCGGCAGGGCGTCGAACTCGCCCAGAAGGCCGATGACGGGCTTGCCCGAGCCGTAGGTCGCGACGAAGCAGGTCGGCATCCCGGCCAGGCCGCGCTCGACCTTGAAGCCGGCCGCCTCGAGCGTGTCGGCCAGGAGCTTGGACGAGTTGAACTCCTGGAGGCCGAGCTCGGCGTACTCCCAGACGGCATCCGAGACACGGCCGAATCTCTCGACCGTCTCCGGCCGGGCCAGCCAATCGAGGACGAATTGCTTCTCCTTGGCGATCTTGGCCTTGGCCGCGGCGCCCGCGGCCGGGCCGGGGACAAGGCCGAGGATGAGGGCGATGACGACGAGGGGAACGGCGAGCTTTTTCATGCGGCCACCTCCGAGGATGGGGATATACAACAACCGCGATACGCGGTCAAACCCTGTGAGTGCCTGGCATTCACAAACCTTCCTCCTCCCCTGGATGTGTGAAGGCCTGGCACCAACCTGATCCTCAGCCGGTGCCAGGCCTTCACATCTCTCGGGGGGAATCAGCGTCTGTGAATGCCAGGTACCGTCCGGGGGGGCGGCTTGCCGCTATCCCGCGCATATGCTATAAATTACGCATGGTTAGAGTGCGCTTTGCCCCGTCCCCGACGGGCTTTCTCCACATCGGCTCGGCCCGGACGGCCATCTTCAATTGGCTCTTCGCCCGCCACACCGGGGGCAAGTTCCTCATCCGCATCGAGGACACCGACCTCAAGCGCTCCGAGACCCGCTTTCTCGACGAGATCCTCGAGGACCTCAAGTGGCTCGGCCTCGACTGGGACGAGGAGCCCATCTTCCAATCCCGCCGCTTCGACGTCTACCGCGCCAAAGCCGACGAGCTCGTCGCCGCCGGCCGCGCCTACCGCGACGGCGACGCCGTCCTCTTCCGCGTCGAGCCCGGCCGCACCCTGGCCTACGACGACCTCATCCACGGCCGCATCGCCGTCGAGTCCGACACCCTCAAGGACCAGGTCCTCATCAAGTCCGACGGCTCGCCCGCCTACAACTTCTCCTGCGTCGTCGACGACGCCCACCTCGGCATCACCCACATCCTGCGCGGCGACGACCACATCTCGAACACCCCCAAGCAGATCGTCTTCTACGAGGCCTTCGGCCTGACCCCGCCCCGCTTCGGCCACATGCCGCTCATCCTCGGCACCGACGGCGCCAAGCTCTCCAAGCGCCACGGCGGCGTCTCGGTCGAGGAGTACAAGCGCGAGGGTTTCCTGCCCGAGGCCCTGGCCAATTACCTCATCCTCCTCGGCTGGATGCCCAAGGACGGCCGCGAGGTCATGCCCCCGGCCGAGGCCGTCCGCCTGTTCGAGATCGCCGAGATGAACGACGTCCAGGCCAAGTTCGATATCCAGAAGCTGCGCTGGCTCAACGCCGAGTACATCATGGCCGCGCCCGCCGCGCGCCTGGTCCCCCTCGTCCGCGCCCATCTCGCCGCCGCCAACCTCCCCGTCGACTCTTTCCCCGACGCCTACGTCGCCCGCGTCCTCGACCTCTACAAGGTCCGGGCCAAGACCCTGGCCGAGTTCCCGCCCATGATCGACTGCTTCTTCACCGACGATTTCCCCACCGACGAGGACGGCCGCAAGCACCTCGCCGCCCCCGAGAGCCGCGCCTACCTGGCCGCCCTGGCCGACCGCCTGGCCGGACTCGGCGATTTCAGCCATGCCGCCATCGAGGACGTCTTCCGCCGCTTCGCCGAGGAGCGCGCCATCAAGGTCGGCCCCATCGTCCACCCGGCCCGCATGGCCGTCAGCGGCAAGACCAAGGGGGCCGGCCTGTTCGAGATGATGGAGGTCCTCGGCCGCGAGCGCGTCGTCGCCCGCATGAGGAGAGCCGCCAATGCCTGACGCCCCCGTTCCGCCCGCCCCCAAGCCCAAGTCCAACTTCGTCCGCGACATCGTCGACGAGCACCTCCGCTCGGGCCGCTTCTCGCGCGTCCACACCCGCTTCCCGCCGGAGCCCAACGGTTACCTCCACATCGGCCACGCCAAGTCCATCCACCTCAACTTCGGCCTGGCCCGCGACTACGCCGGCCTCTGCAACCTGCGCATGGACGACACCAATCCCGAGACCGAGTCGATGGAGTACGTCGACGCCATCAAGGAGGACGTCCGCTGGCTCGGCTTCGACTGGGCCGACCGCGAGTACTACGCCTCCGATTACTACGAGAAGCTTTACGAGTTCGCCGTAGCCCTCATCCGCAAGGGCGTCGCCTACGTCTGCGACCTGACCGTCGACCAGGTCCGCGAGTACCGCGGCACGGTCACCCGGCCCGGCACCCCCTCGCCCTACCGCGACCGCCCCGTCGCCGAGAACCTCGACCTCTTCGCCCGCATGCGGGCCGGCGAGTTCCCCGACGGCTCGCGCACCTTGCGCGCCAAGATCGACATGAGCTCGCCGAACATGCTCCTCCGCGACCCCCTCATGTACCGCATCCGCCGCGAGCACCACTACCGCACCGGCGACGCCTGGTGCATCTACCCGACCTACGACTGGGCCCACGGCCAGAGCGACTCCGTCGAGGGCATCACCCACTCCATCTGCACCCTCGAGTTCGAGGTCCACCGCCCCCTCTACGATTGGTTCCTCGACCAGCTCGGCGTCCACCACCCCCAGCAGATCGAGTTCGCCCGCCTCAACCTCAGCCACACCGTCCTCTCCAAGCGCCGCCTGCTCGAGCTCGTCGAGTCCAAGCTCGTCGACGGCTGGGACGACCCGCGCATGCCGACCATCTCCGGCTTCCGCCGCCGCGGCTACACGCCCGAGGCCATCGCCACGTTCTGCGAGACGATCGGCGTCGCCAAGGACAACAGCATCGTCGATCTCCCCCTCCTCGAGATGTGCTGCCGCGAGCACCTCAACCGCGTCACCCCGCGCGTCATGGCCGTCCTCCGCCCCCTCAAGATCGTCCTCACGAACTACCCCGCCGACCAGGTCGAGGAGTTCGAGGCCGTCAACAACCCCGAGGACCCGGCCGCCGGCACGCGCCGCGTGCCCTTCTCGCGCGAGCTGTGGATCGAGCGCGACGACTTCATGGAGGACCCGCCGGCCAAGTTCTACCGTCTCGGCCCCGGCCGCGAGGTGCGCCTGCGCTACGCCTACTTCGTCCGCTGCGAGGAGGTCGTCAAGGACGCCTCCGGCAACGTCGTCGAGCTCCGCTGCACCTACGACCCGGCCACGCGCGGCGGCGACAATCCCCCCGACGGCCGCAAGGTCAAGGCCACCCTCCACTGGGTCTCGGCCCGCCACGCCGTCGACGCCGAGGTCCGCCTCTACGACACCCTGTTCACGGTCCGCGACCCCTCGGCCGTCCCCGAGGGCGTCGACTGGAAGTCCTCCCTCAATCCGCGCTCGCTCGAATCGCTCCCCTCCGCCAAAGTCGAGCCGGCCCTGGCCGCCGCCGCCGCGCCCGAGAGCCGCTGGCAGTTCGAGCGCCTGGGCTACTTCGTCGCCGACCGCCGCCTGTCCTCGCCCGCCCGCCCCGTCTTCAACCGCACCGTGACCCTGCGCGACGAGTGGGCCCGCCTGGTCAAGTCCGGCCGGGAGGCCTCCTGAGCCCCCGCCCCGCCCCTCCGCGGGACGCGCCCATGGACATCGTCCACGGCCCCTCTCTCCTCACCGGGGGGGACATCTATCTCTTCAAGGAAGGCAGCCACTTCCGCCTCTGGGACAAGCTCGGTGCCCACCTCCTCGCGCACGACGGCCGCGACGGCGCCCACTTCGCCGTCTGGGCCCCCAACGCCGCCCGCGTCGCCGTCGTCGGCGACTTCAACGGCTGGGACCCCTCCCGCCACCCGCTCGCCCCGCGCTGGGACGGCTCGGGCATCTGGGAGGGATTCGTCCCCGGCGTCGCCAAGGGCGCCCTCTACAAGTACGCCGTCACGGCCGCCGACGGCGCGCGCGTCGAGAAGGCCGACCCCCTCGGCGTCTTCCACGAGGCCCCGCCCCGCTCGGCCTCCATCGTCTGGGACCTCGACTACCGCTGGTGCGACGCCGACTGGATGGCCCGCCGCGCCGCCGCCAACGCCCTCGGCGCCCCGCAGTCGATCTACGAGGTCCACCTCGGCTCCTGGCGCCGCGTCCCCGGCGAGGGCAACCGCCCCCTGACCTACCGCGAGCTCGCGCCGCTCCTCTCCGAGTACGTCCGCGACATGGGCTTCACCCACGTCGAGATCATGCCCGTCATGGAGCACCCCTATTACGGCTCATGGGGCTACCAGTCGATCGGCTACTTCGCCCCGACCAGCCGCTTCGGCACGCCCCAGGACTTCATGTACCTCGTCGACATGCTCCACGCCCACGGCATCGGCGTCATTCTCGACTGGGTGCCCTCGCACTTCGCCACCGACGGCCACGGCCTGGCCCGGTTCGACGGCACCTCGCTCTACGAGCACGAGGACCCGCGCAAGGGCTTCCACCCCGACTGGAAGAGCGCCATCTTCAACTACGGCCGCAACGAGGTCCGCGAGTTCCTCATCTCGTCGGCCCTGTTCTGGCTCGACCGCTACCACGCCGACGGCCTGCGCATCGACGCTGTGGCCTCGATGCTCTACCTCGACTACTCGCGCAAAGCGGGGGAGTGGCTCCCCAACCGCCACGGCGGCCGAGAGAACCTCGAGGCCCTGTCGTTCATCCGCCGCCTCAACGAGGCTGCCTACGCCGCCTTCCCGGCGATCCAGACGACGGCCGAGGAGTCGACGGCCTGGCCCATGGTCACCCGCCCCACCTCGTCCGGCGGCCTGGGCTTCGGCCTCAAATGGAAGATGGGCTGGATGCACGACATGCTGGCCTACTTCTCCAAGGACCCGCTCTTCCGCAAGCACAGCCACCAGGACCTGACCTTCAGCATGTGGTACGCCTATACCGAGAACTTCGTCCTGCCGCTCTCCCATGACGAGGTCGTCCACGGCAAGGGATCGCTCGTCGGCAAGATGCCTGGCGGCGAGCTCGAGAAGTATGCCAATCTCAAGGCCCTGTTCGGTTACATGTACACCCACCCCGGCAAGAAGCTCCTGTTCATGGGCGGCGAGTTCGCCCAGTGGAAGGAGTGGGCCCACGAGGAGAGCCTGGAGTGGCACGCCCTCGACTACGACACGCACCGGCACGTCCAGCGCTGGGTCAGGGACCTCAACGCCCTCTACCGGCGCGAGCCGGCCCTCCACGAGCTCGACCACGACCCGGCCGGATTCGAGTGGGTCGATTTCAACGACGCCGACCACAGCGTCGTCAGCTACCTCCGCAAGGGGCGCGCGCCCGGCGAGACGGTCCTGGTCGTCTGTAACTTCACGCCCGTCTCCCACGGCGGCTACCGCGTCGGGGTCCCGGCCGGCGGCACCTGGCGCGAGCTCCTCAACAGCGACGCCCGCGACTACGGCGGCTCGGGCCTCGGCAACCTCGGCGCGGTCAAGGCCGAGGCCAAGCCGGCCCACGGCCGTCCCCACTCCCTGCGCCTGACCCTGCCGCCCCTGGGGGTCCTGGTCTTCAAGCGGGAGACGTGAGGGTCCGGTGAGCGGCCGCTTCGTCTGCGTCCACGGCCACTTCTACCAGCCGCCCCGCGAGAACCCCTGGCTCGACGCGGTCGAGCGCCAGCCGTCGGCCGCGCCCTACCACGACTGGAACGAGCGGGTCACGGCCGAGTGCTACGCCCCCAACACGGCCGCCCGTATCCTCGACAGCCGGGACCGCATCGTCGACATCGTCAACAACTTCGCCTCGATCTCGTTCGACGCCGGGCCGACGCTCCTGGCCTGGCTCGAGCGGGCCGACGCCGCGACCTGCGCGGCCATCCTCGAGGCCGACCGGGCCGGGCGGGCCCGCTTCCGCGGCCACGGCCCGGCCATGGCCCAGGCCTACAACCACGTCATCATGCCGCTCGCGAACGCCCGCGACAAGCGGACCCAGGTCCGCTGGGGCGCCGCCGACTTCGAACGGCGCTTCGGGCGCAAGCCCGAGGGCATGTGGCTCCCCGAGACCGCCGTCGACCTCGAGACGCTCGACCTCCTGGCCGCCGAGGGCATCCGCTTCACGGTCCTGGCCCCGCGCCAGGCCGAGGCCGTTCGCCCGCTCGCGGGCGGGGAGTGGCGGGACGTCCGCGACGGGACGGTCGATCCCCG
>MTKX01031105.1_pt2 | contig 36147 bp, 32 predicted proteins | sample 1042771 | NCBI WGS metagenome assembly MTKX01 (sample SAMN06212183, study PRJNA360534) | anaerobic digester metagenome | biome: Wastewater treatment plant; material: sludge; isolation source: anaerobic digester fed with sludge from wastewater treatment plant | place: Denmark: WWTP Randers ...
TCTTCCCTTCTCCAGCGCGGCTCTCTCCATCCGTTCTATTCAAAATCCGTTGTTCTGTTCTTCAAACAAGACAACAACGGATTTAGAAACCAACGGAGCGTTCAGTGCCACAAGGGCGCGGATTGTTATCCGCGCAGAGCGCGTGGGGGTGCAGAGCGCGTGGGGGTGCAGAGCGCGTGGGGGCGCGGAGCGTGTGGGGGAGGCTGGGGTAGCCTTTTTGTTAGTAGGTGCGCACCCAATCGACCCGATAGATGCCCGCGACGTTGGCGTTGAACTGGATCTGCACCTGGGAGCTGATCTGATTGCCGGAAGCGTCGACGAGCATGATGTACCAGGTGACCGTTTCGCGGCCGACGGGGAGGTCGTAGCGGCCCGCCTCGCCACCTCCCTTGGTCACGGCCGGCGGTATGTCGCGGTTCCAGTCGTTCAAGATCTTGACCAGCAGGCCCTCGAGCCCATTGCCCGCGGCGTCGCGTACGGTGCCCACGATATAGCAGCAGTTGGAGTCGTTGGGATTGGGCCCGGGCGGGCCGGCGACCCGGAACTGGTAGGCGGGCGACGAGATGGGCGTGGCTGCCGGTGACGGCGGCGTTTCCGTGGGCGGCGGCGGGTCGGTGGCCGCGGGGATCGCCGGCTCTGTGGGCGCGGCGAGGGTGGGCTCGGCAGTAGCCGCCGGCTCCTCGGTCGCGGGCGGGTTCAGGGGCCCGATGGCTGTCAGGGTGACGGTGATGCCTGTCATAGGCGTCGGCGTGGCCGTGGCCGGCGCCCGGGTGGGTGGCCGGGTCGCCATGCCTTGCGATGCGACGGGCACAGTGGCCTGTGCCTCCAAAGCCTCCCGGCTGGCCTGGAATCCGGTATAGGCCACGTAGATGCCCAGGATGACCACCATGAGAACGATCAAAAAACCAAATGCATAGCCTCTGTTCATAGAAAGCGCCTCGGCCCTGGATTCTACCTTAAGGCGGCGAAAAACACAAGCACAGACGGCAGAGAGAACCTCGTGGGTCGAGGACGGCGGCCCATAGGCGAGTGCTGTTGCCGATTTGACAGTTCTTCTGCGGCGTGGTATACTGCCACTGTTCGTGGAGTGAGGTTCGAGTTAGCGCAAAAAGGAGTGTAGTGCCCGGACCTACTGGTCTGGGCATTTTTCTCATATTGACACCTCGTTGCCTCGCACCAGCAAGAAAGAAGGAAAGGATCCAAAAGAAAGATGAGCGAGCGAGAAGTCGGGACTGTGAAGTGGTTCAACGAGTCGAAGGGCTATGGTTTCATCCAGCGTAATGGCGCCGACGACGTGTTTGTCCATTACACAGCTATCCGGACCCCCGGTTTCAAGACCCTGCAAGAGGGCGAGCGCGTCGAGTTCTCTGTCGAAGAGGGCCGCAAGGGCCTGCAGGCAGTCGACGTGGAGCCCCTAGAGCCCCGCACACCCGTGCAGTTTGGCTTCTAGTCGGTACCTGCCAAGATTCATGGCCCAGCAGGACTGGGCACCACAAGTGAACAAAACACACAGGGGGTCGCCCGTGAGCACAAGGGTAGTACCCCCTTTGTGCGTTGCAAGACGGCGGCCCTTCTCATGTTGCTCTCCACAATAAGACTCGAGCAGGGTGACGGGAGCCCGGGATTCTACCCGGCTTCGTCGGGACCATCTCCCCGGAGGTGGTAGGCAAGCAGAGGGAGACCTTCCGAATGAACCTGGACCATTTGCGTACCCTGGTCAGCGTCGTGGAGCAGGGCAGCCTTTCCGCCGCGGCACGTATTCGCCGCATCAGCCAGCCGGCAGTGACCAAGCAGTTGCAGCGCATGGAGGCTGACCTGGGCCTGGCCCTCCTCATCCGCGGTCCGCGGCGCCAGATCGAGCTGACACCCGCCGGCGAGCGCGTGGTCGCCTTTGCCCGGCGCATACTCGGCGAATACGATGCGCTGGAAAGGGATCTGGCCGCCATGAAGGCGGTCGGAAGCGGCACCCTATCGCTGGCGGCGAGCACCATCCCGGGCGAGTATCTCCTGCCCCGGCTCCTGGCCGCCTTTCGGCGCGAGTACCCGGAGGTGAGCGTGGAGATGACCATCTCGGATACGACGACCGTGGTCGAGCGGCTGCTCGCCAGCGAAGCCGACATCGGGATCGTCGGTTCCGACCTGCGGCGGCCGGGGCTGCGGTTGGAGCGACTGCTGGACGACGAGGTCGTCCTGGTCGTACCGCCCGATCACCCCTTTGCCGGAAGAAAAGAGGTGGAGGTCAAAGATCTGTCGGATCAGTCCCTGGTGTTGCGCGAAGAGGGATCGGGGACCCGGCGCAGCGTGGAAGTGGCCCTGGAGCGCGCCGGACAGCCCCTGTCACTCCAGAGCCGGGCCCTGATCCTGGGGAGTACACAAGCGGTGCTCCAGGCTGTCGCCGAAGGCCTGGGCATCGGCTTTGTCTCCGCCCGGGCGGCGGCCCAGTCTGTGCGGGACGGGCGCCTGGCGAGCCTGGGACTCAAGGGGATCGACCTGCGGCGCTCGCTCTACCTGGCTTATCTGCCGCAGCGCGCCGGCGACCCCCTCGTGACCCACTTCCTGGCCTTTGCCCGAGCCCACGCCGGCAACGAGGTGAGCCTGCCCGCCAGCGGCGCGGTTGAAACGTAACAGTCAAGCGGTTTGAGTTCGCGGGGCAAGTGTGATACAATAGGGGAGGAATGCCGGTACCCAGGTGGGGTTTGTGTGATGGCCTACAGATTGGAGGCACTGGAAGGAGTACGATGATAGCGCAAGAAGGGGAAACCCCCGGAGTCTTGGCTCAGATGTATGTGGACAAGATGGGCATCTGGGGTGAGTCCGAGCCTGGCTGGCGAAAGAGCTCGCTTCGCCAGCACAAGGTCTGGCGCCCACCGACTGACGTTTACGAGACCGAAGGCGCCGTCGTCGTCAAGGTCGAGATCGCGGGCATGGCCCGCGAGGATCTGACGGTCTCGCTTGAGGGACGCAAACTGACCATCCGCGGCATGCGCCGCGATTCCGCTGGCAAGTTAGGCTACCAGCAGATGGAGATTCAATACGGCTACTTTGAGACAGAGGTGCTTGTGCCGCGTGCCATCGAAGAGGAGGGGGTCGAGGCAACGTACCAGGAAGGGTTCCTGAGTGTGCGCTTGCCGAAAGCGCCGGCCCGAAGGGTGCCCGTCATCGACGCAGAAGAGTCGGTGTAGCCTTACAACAAAGGACATTGGCCATGACCCAGGAAGAAATCATCGAGATCCAGGATCAGGATAATCAGCAAGACAACCCCATACCGGAAGAGCTGGCCATTTTGCCCCTGAGGGGCGTCGTCGTCTTTCCCCTTACCTTCCAGGCGTTGAACGTCGGGCAGCCGCGCTCCGTCCGTCTCGTGGACGATGCCACGGTCAACAAGCAGATGATCGGCCTGGTATCGTCGCGGGACCCGGATGTAGAAGAGCCGAGCCCGAGCGAGATCCATGAAGTCGGCGTCGCGGCCGTGATCCACCGCATGATCAAGGCCCCGGACGGGACCATTCGCCTGCTGGTGCAGGGCGTAGAACGCATCCGCATCGCCGAGTGGCTTGAGGAGCAACCCTACCTGCGGGCACGCGTCGACGTCGCGCCCGACATCGTCGAGGAGAGCCTGGAGGTCGAGGCCCTGATGCGCAACGCCGTCGATCTGCTGCGCCGCCTCGTCTCCCTCGTCTCGCAGTTGCCCGACGAGCTGCTGATGGCAGCCATCAACCTCGAAGACCCCCGGCAACTGGTTTATTTCATCGCCACCAACATTCGCATGGAGCCCACGGACGCGCAGGCCATCCTGGAGCTGGACAGCGTGCGCGAGAAGCTGCTGCGCCTGACGACCATCATGACCAAGGAGCTGGAGGTCCTGGAGCTGGGCCACAAGATCCAATCCGAGGCCCAGTCCGAGATGGAGCGGATGCAGCGGGATTACTTCCTGCGCGAGCAGATGAAGGCCATCAGGAAGGAGCTGGGCGAGGAGGACGAGCAGGCGGTCGAGATCGAGGAGTATCGCCAGAAGATCGCCGAGGCCGGCATGCCCGAAGAGGCCGAAAAAGAGGCCCTGCGCGAGCTCAACCGCATGGAAAAGATGCCTCCCCAGGCGGCCGAGTACTCGGTTATCAAGACCTACCTGGACTGGCTGACGGACATGCCGTGGCAGTTGAGCACCGAGGACCAGTTGGACATCGAGCACGCGCGCCAGGTGCTGAACGAGGATCACTACGACCTGGAGGACATCAAGGACCGCATCCTGGAATACCTGGCCGTGCGCAAACTGCGCCAGGAGCGCCGCGCCGAGCGCGAGGAGCGAGAGGTGCAGGACGTCATTCGGCAGGAGCGCGAGGGCGTTATCCTCTGCTTCGTCGGGCCGCCGGGAACAGGCAAGACCAGTCTGGGGCAATCCATTGCCCGGGCCATGGGACGCAAGTTCATCCGCATGAGCCTGGGCGGCATGCGTGACGAGGCCGAGATCCGCGGCCACCGGAGGACCTACATCGGGGCCATGCCAGGCCGCATCATCCAGGGGCTCAAGCGGGTGGGCACCCGCAACCCGGTCTTTATGCTCGACGAGATCGACAAGGTGGGCTCCGACTGGCGGGGAGATCCTTCCTCGGCGCTGCTGGAGGTCCTGGACCCGGAGCAGAACCGCGACTTTCGGGATCACTACCTGGATGTGCCCTTCGATCTCAGCCAGGTGATGTTTGTCACCACAGCCAACGTATTATCTACCATTCCGGCGCCCCTGCGCGACCGCATGGAGATCCTGGAGCTGGACGGCTACACCGAGGACGAAAAGGTGCGCATTGCCCAGGAGTACCTGCTCCCACGGCAGATCCGGGAGAACTCTTTGCGGGCGGATGAGGTCTCTATATCCGACGACGCCATGCGCGTTATCGCGCGTGATTACACGCGCGAGGCGGGCGTGCGCAACCTGGAGCGCGAGATTGGCACCATCTGCCGCAAGGTGGCCACCAGGGTCGCCGAGAGGGAGGGCGTGTCGGTCACCGTCGATGCGGAGGACGTAGCCGAGTATCTGGGCAAGCCCCGGTTCTACTTCGAGCCCGCAGAGCGAACCGAGGTCCCGGGCGTGGCCACGGGGCTGGTCTGGACGCCGACGGGCGGGGACATTACCTTTATCGAAGCGACGAGGATGAAGGGCAACCGGCGCCTGACCCTCACGGGCAAGCTGGGCGACGTCATGAAAGAGTCGGCGCAGGCAGCGGTCAGCTACGTCCGCTCCAAGGCCGGCGACCTGGGGATTGACGAGGAGTCCTTTACCAAGAGTGACATCCACATCCACGTCCCGGCGGGGGCCGTGCCCAAAGACGGACCCTCCGCGGGCGTGACCATTGCCACGGCGCTCGTCTCGCTCCTGACGGGGCGGAACGTGCGCTCCGACGTGGCCATGACAGGCGAGATCACGCTGCGTGGCCAGGTGCTGCCGGTGGGCGGCATCAAGCAAAAGGTCCTGGCTGCGGCACGGGTGGGCATCAAGAACGTCATCCTTCCCGCCCGCAACGAGGTGGACCTGGACGACATCCCCGAGGAGATTCGAGAGGATCTGCACTTTGTGTTTGCGGAGCGCGTGGACGACGTTTTCGCCGCCGCTCTGCACGACGGTGCCGAGATCGATTCGGAATGAACCAACCAATCAGGATTCTCATTGTCGACGACGATCCGTCCGGCACGCAGTTGCTGATTACGCTGCTGGGCTTTGAAGGCTACGAGGGGTTCAGGCCCGACGAGTGGACCGATCCCCTGGCCTCCGTGGAGCAGCATCGTCCCCACCTGATCATCATGGACGTTCGCTTGCGCAGCCGAGACGGCGTCGATCTGGTCCAGCAGTTACGGTCCCTGCCCGATCCCGACGTGGCCAACACGCCGGTGTTGATGATGTCGGCGGAGGACCACCGGCAGCGCTGCCTGTCGGCGGGCGCCAACGGCTTCCTGGAAAAACCGTTCGATCGCAGCGTGTTGCTGGCGACCATCGAACAGATATTGGAGGGTAGCCTATCGAGAACTTGAGACCGACCGCCAATAACCAAATAAGATTTAGGAGTTACAGTGGCAAGAAAGAAAAAGAGCAAGATGCAGTGGTACAAGATGGACCTGCATCTCCACACTCCAGCCTCGGCCGATTGGCAGGAGCCAGGCGTGCGCTATTTAGATTTGCTGCGCAGAGCCGAGATGCAGGGATTGGATATTATTGCCATCACCGACCACAACACGGTCGCCGGGTGCGCCGCTTTGCAAGCCGAGATTGAGAAGCTCAGCTTATTGGAAGACCTGGGACGCATTCAACCTGAAGAGCGGCGCCAGTTGGACGAGTACCGGCGGATTGGGAACAAGATTCTCGTTTTGCCGGGCTTTGAGTTCACGGCGACCCTGGGGTTTCACGTTCTGGCGATCTTTTCCCCGGAAACCAGCTTGCGCAAGCTGGAGCATTTACTGATCGAGTTGAACGTCTCCGCGGAAAAGCTCGACCTGGGCGCGACAGAGGTCGGAGCGACGGCTGATGTGTTGACCGCCTACCGCCTGATAGACGAGGCGGGCGGGCTGGTCGTCGCGGCCCACGCCAACTCCAGCCATGGAGTGGCGCTCAGGGGCCTGGATTTCGGCGGTCAGACACGGATCGCCTACACCCAGGACCGGCACCTTCATGCCCTGGAGGTGACCGACCTGGAGAAAAAAGGACGCCGGACGACGGCGTGGTTTTTTGGTGGGCACAAGCCCGAGTACCCGCGGCGCATGCATTGTATCCAGGGCAGCGATGCCCACCGGCTAACCCGCGATCCTTCGGATCCAAACCGCCTGGGCTGGGGCAGCCGTGTCACCGAGATCCAGTTGCCCGAACCCAGCTTTGAGGCCATCAAGGCCGTTTTCCTCGAAGACGACTTTTCTCGCACCCGCCCCTATCGTCCGGCACAGGCGCCCTTCGATCACGTTCAGGCGGCCCGCGAGGAAGGCCCGAGCATCGTCCAGTCCTTCCACGAGAGCATGACCTCGCGGGGCGGGCGGCTCAACGCCGTCCTCCGCGACGTTGTGGCCATGGCCAACACCAATGGCGGCACGGTCTACATTGGGGTGAGGGCCGATCCCAAGGCCCTGCCCGTCGGGATCGAAGATGCCGACGAGGAGATATCCAGGCTAAAGGCCGAGATCCAGCGCAAGGTGCAGCCGCCCCTGGACGTGGACCTCAACACCGTGGAGACGCAAGGCCGGACGGTGATCCAGATCAGCGTGCCCGCGGGCGAGGATGCGCCCTATGCCCTCGACGGTACGTCGATCTATGTGCGGCAGGAGTCGGACACCAACCCGGCCATGCGCGACGAGATCCTGGCTCTGGTGCAGCGAGCCATGGGCGGCGAGCGGCCGCCGTGTGACGAGGGGGCCGAGGATGCTCCCGAAACGCAGTCGGGCGCTGTGCCGGCACCCAAGACCGGGGTGCAGATCCTGGACACCGAGGAGCGCAAGGGAACGATGTATCACACCGTGCGCGACCTGCGCAACGGCAACGTGGTGCGCAATGTGACGCGCTCTTCGGCCCGCAAGCTGTGGCAGTACGCCATTACGCAGCACGAGAGTAGCCCGGTCGACAAGGGCCAGGTACAGTGGGTTCCGGGCAACGAGCGCCTGGGACTGTGGAAGTCATCCAGGCGAGCGGGCAAGGTCCGGTACGACCTGGTGCAGCGCATGCCCGATGGGCGGCTCCAGGTGTACTACGGTGTCACGGAAGATGGCATCGACGGACCCTGGCGAGCCTTTCTGAAGGACTAGCCGGCAGTTGGCAGAACAGCCAGGCCGGCCCGGCAGGGGTTCCGGGCCGGCCTGAATCAATCTTGCATGGTAGGAGGCTGTATCTTGGCCACACAACAGCCAGGCAACGACTATTCGTTGGAAAAGTCTATTCCTGAGCCGCAGTCCATCGAAGAGACCGAGCTGAGCATGGGCTTTCTGGCCGACCTGGTCCTCAAGCTGGTCTACTACAAGAGCGACGCGACCAGTGCCGAGATCGGCGAGGCCCTGACCCTGCCTTTTGTCGGCGTCCTGGACAAGGTGCTGGAGTTTGTCAAGCACGAGGAGTTGGTCGAGATCTCGGGCTCGCGGGGACTCGGAGAGCGGGGATACCAGTGGACCATTACCGGCCGTGGCAGCGAGCGGGCGGTACAGGCCCTCGATCGGGATCATTACCTCGGGCCGGCCCCCGTTCCCCTGATTCGCTACAACGAGATGGTTCGCCGCCAGTCCCTGGGCGATCTGAAGGTGGGGCCGTCGGAGGTGTGCCAGGCGTTGTCTCACCTGGTGCTGACCGGCGACATGGTGAATCGCCTCGGCCCGGCGGTCAACTCCGGCCGCTCTCTCTTCTTGTACGGCCCTCCCGGCAACGGCAAGACGGTCATTGCCAAAAGCATCATCCGCATGATGGGCGGCTGCGTATACGTGCCCCACGCCGTCATCATCGATGGGCAGATCATTCGCGTTTTCGACGAGGTGAATCACAAGCGGGCCGCGGCGCCTGGGCGGAGAGAAGGCGGCACGGGCGTGCTGCGCACCGATCCACGCTGGGTCAAGATTCACAGGCCAGAGATCATTGTCGGGGGCGAGCTGACGATGCCCAGCCTGGGGCTGACCTACGACCCCATCGCCAAGACCTACGAGGCGCCCCTGCAGATGAAGGCCAACAACGGCCTGTTCGTTATTGACGACTTTGGCCGGCAGGCGCTGCGTCCCCAGGACCTTCTGAACCGCTGGATCGTACCCCTGGAGTTGCGTCTCGATTACCTTTCGCTCCAGACCGGCAAAAAGATTGAGGTCCCCTTTGACGAGCTGATCGTCTTTTCGACCAACCTGGATCCCCGTGACCTGGTGGACGACGCTTTCTTGCGGCGCATCCGGCACAAGATCAAGGTCGACTTTCCCGACGAAAAGATCTTTTACCAGATCTTGCAACGGGAGTGCGCTGCCCGGAACATGGAGCTGCCGGTGGACGCCTTTGTCTACCTGATGCAGAAACACTATATCGCTGCCAACCGTCCGCTGCGCTCTTGCCATCCCAGGGACCTGCTCGAGCAGATCCACGACATTGCCACCTATCTGAGCGTGAAGCCGGCCTTGACCAAGCAGTTGATCGACGCCGCTTGCGACAGCTATTTCGCCGAGATCTAGACCGGGAAGGGGAGCAGGATGGAAGGTTGGCGAGTCGGCATTCTGACGGTCAGCGACCGGGGATATCAAGGCGAGTACCGGGATCTGAGCGGGCCCGCCATCCGCGAGCAAATCGTCGGGCGCCTGGTGGCCCGCGTCGAGCTGGAGGCCGTGGTGCCCGACGACCGGAACGTCATCGCCGGCACGCTGCTGGTGTGGGCCGACGAGGTGGGGCTGGACCTGGTGCTGACGACTGGCGGGACGGGCTTTGCGCCCCGCGACGTCACGCCCGAGGCAACGGGCGACGTGGTGGAGCGCGCTGCACCGGGCCTGGGGGAGGCGATGCGCGCAGCCAGCCTGGCCATCACGCCCAACGCCGTGCTGTCGCGCGCTATGGCAGGCATCCGGGGCCATACCCTCATCGTCAACTTGCCGGGCAGCCCCAAGGCCGCGCGCGAGAACCTGGAGGTCATCCTGCCGGTCCTGCCTCACGCCCTGGAGTTGTTGCACGGCGAGAAGGGGGCCGATCGCCATCCCGACGAGATGGACAAATGACACCTGGAGCATCCTATGCAAGCTGATCTTCTTATCCACAGTGCGGCCCAGGTCATTACCGTGGCTTCGCCCGGCAGCCCGAAGCGGGGGGCGGCCATGCGCGAGCTTGGGATCATCCCCGATGGCGCCGTCGCCGTGCGCGATGGGCGCATTCTGGACGTGGGCCCTTCGGCCGAGCTGCGCAGCCAGGTGCGCGCGGCAAAGAGCCTTTCCGCCGGGGGGCATCTCATCCTGCCCGGCTTTGTAGATCCTCACACCCACCTCGTCTGGGCCGGAGAGCGGTCGGCCGAGTTCGAGATGCGGGTGGGTGGGGCCACCTACATGGAGATCATGGCCGCCGGCGGTGGGATCATGAACACCGTGCGGCAAACCCGGGCCGCCAGCCTGGACGAACTGGTGCGCCAGACGCGGCAGCGCCTGGAGCGAATGCTGGCCCACGGCACGACGACGGTCGAGATCAAGAGCGGTTATGGCCTGAACACCCGCCAGGAGCTGAAGCAGTTGGCCGCCATCCGCCGCCTGCAGGTCGAATCGCCGGCGACGCTGGTGGCGACCTTCCTGGGCGCACACGCCATCCCGGCCGAGTACCGGGGGCGCGAGGACGCCTACGTGGACCTGGTGGTGGACGAGATGTTGCCCGCCGTGGCCGCCCTGGCCAGGCCTCCCGCCTTCTGCGACGTGTTTTGCGAGGATGGTGCCTTTACCCTGGACCAGTCGCGGCGCATCCTGGAGGCCGCCAGGTCGCACGGGTTCGGGCTGAAAATCCACGTGGACGAGTTCCAGGCGCTGGGCGGCACGAGCCTGGCCGTCGAGCTAGGCGCCACCTCGGCCGACCACCTGGTCTGCACGCCCGAGGAAGAGGTCGAACGCCTGGCCCGGTCCGACACCATCGCCGTGGCGCTGCCCGGCACGCCCTTTGGCCTGGGCCACCACGACTATACTCCGGCGCGGGCCGTCATCGACGCGGGGGGCGCCCTGGCCCTGGCGACGGACTGCAACCCCGGCACCAGTTGGTGCGAGAACATGCAGTTCATGATCGCCCTGGCCTGCCGCTACATGAAGCTATCCCCGGCCGAGGCCATCAGCGCGGCCACGATCAACGCTGCCCACGCCCTGGGCCTGGGAGACGAGGTGGGCAGCCTGGAGCCGGGCAAGCGGGCCGACCTGAGCCTGTACAAGGTACCGTCTCACCAGCACCTGGGCTACCGCTTTGGCACCAACATGGCGGAAGCGGTTATGGCCGGCGGGCAAATGCTGTAGGCGCCGAGATGGAACGACTGCGCCGCATCGCCGCCGCCTTTGCCTCGCTGCCGGGCTTGATGGTCCTGGCAGTTGCCTGGGATGCCATCCTGGTGGCCAGCCTGGCTCCCTTCTCGGGTCCGCTTCAGTCTCTGGGCCTGGCCGGGTTGCTGGGCCTGGACCTGGGCGACGCCGACCGGGTGGGGCGCATCATCATGCTCTACCACTCCCTGTCCATCCCCTTTGTCGCCGCCCTGGTCTATCTCGTCCTCGACCAGGTGCCCATGGGCGCCCCCGAGGAAGAGGCCCGCGTTCGCCGCTCCATCGTCGTGCCCATAACCCTGGGCGCGGCCCTCACCAGCATAGGAGGCATGACCTTTGCCTACGCCGGCCGGAACTGGGCCTGGCACGGGATCTATATCGTGGGGCTGTCGCTGGTCCTTTACGCGGGGGTGCTCCTGGCCGTGGCCCTATGGCCCTCGCGACGTTGGGCCACGGATGGGGCGCGGCAGGTGCACCTGGCGGGCATCCCCGTAGAGCGCCTGGCCTTTTTCATCGTGGCCGTCTTTGTCCTCGTCTCGGCGGCCATCGGCGGGGTGGCGGGCGCCTTTTTCGGCAACGGCTTCGAGGCCTTTCTGGCCGAGGACATCGTGCGGCAGGACCCGCACACCACGTTCCAATTGATGATCATCGCCCACCTGCACATCATGCTGACGCTGCTGGACGTGGCCATCCTACTGCTGGTCATCCGTTTCTACAGGGTGGCGGGCCGCGTGCAAAAGCTGGCGGTCCCCCTGACCCTCATCGGCACGACCGTCGTCACCTTTGCCACCTGGTCGGTGATCCGCTGGGAGGGCGCCCACAGGGTGATCAACATCGGCTCGGCCTTTCTGCTGCCCGGCGCGGTGCTGGTGGCGATCTGGGGCTTTGCCCGGCTCATGGCGACGGCGCAGGCCAGGGGCGCGGCTGCCAGGCTGCGGGCCCTGCTGCGCGATCCCATCCCCTTTGGCGTCTTTTTCGAGCTGATTTTCGTCAACGTGGTGGTCACGGTGCCCGGGGTGTACGTGGCGTTCAACCTGGACACCTACCGCTCGCCCGCCTACCTGGAGGTGGAGCGGACGATCCTGGTGGGCCACTGGCACATCCTGGCCACGCTGTCGGCGGTCGTCGTCCTGCTCCTCATCGCCGACCGGCTAAGCCGGGAAGCGGGCGCGCGCTGGCTGAGAACCGGCTGGCTGCGCCGGGTGGTGGGCTGGGGCCTGCTGGGCGGCTCCACGCTGTCGTTCCTCTTTGTCAACGCCTACATGTTCCGCCAGCCGGGCCAGGAGCGTGCCTGGACGGTTCCCCTCTTTGAGGTGGGCATCGCCGCGAGCCTGCTGGCCGTGGCGCTGCTGGCCGCGGCGCTGCTTGCCGACCGGATGGCGGCGGCGGGGCGAGGGACAACGGATTTGGAATAGAACGGATAAAAGAGCGCTGGAACCCTCCGTTGTTGTCAACCGGACGCAACGCCTCTTTAGACATGGAAAAAGACTTTTGCTGCAAACCGCCAGACGCCGGCCGGTTTGCGCCTCGTCGTTTCTGTGGTAGAATCAGGCCCAGCCGATTGGCAATGGGAATGGGAGCATAGATAGCATGAGGATATGTCTGGTCAGCCCCAGGTCGAACCTGTGGAACTCGCGCAAGCACATTCACATGGGGCTGGGATACCTGGCCGGCGCGCTCATCGCCGCCGGCTACGACGACGTGACGCTGTTCGACGCAGAGGTGGAGGACGAGACCATCGCCGAGCACCTGGCCCGCGAGACCTATGACCTGGTGGGCATCTCCAGCCCCACCCCCCTTATCTACGAGGCGTGGGAGGTGGCGGCCCTGGCCCGGAAGCGGGGCGCCATCACCGTCCTGGGCGGCCCCCACCTGACCCTGATGCCCGAAGAGTCCATGGAGCGGGCCGACGTCGACCTCGTGGTGCGCGGCGAGGCGGAAGAGACCATCGTCGAGATCGTGCGCGCCCTGGATACGGCCGGGGAGACCCACGCCGGGAGGGAGCGGCTGGGGGCTTGCGATTGGGGCGTGGTCGCTGGGCTGACCTGGCGCGACGCCGCGGGCCAGGTGGTCTCCAACCCCGGCCGGCCGCTGCCCAGGGACATATCCGGGATCCCCTGGCCGGCCTTTCACCTGTTCAAGATTGAGCGCTACACCAACCTTCAGCCCCTTACCGACGGGCTCGATCCCCATGCCCGGGCGTATACCATCGTCACCAGCCGCGGCTGCCCCTACCAGTGCATCTACTGCTCCAAGCCCATCACCGGCAACACCTGGCGGGCGCGGCCGCCCGAGGACGTGGTGGCCGAGTGGCGCTACCTGGTGGAAGAGATGGGCGCCACCGAGATCGGAGTCACCGACGACGTCTGGAATCTGAAGCTGGACCGCGCCAAGGAGCTCTGCCGGCTCCTCATCGACCAGGGGCTGACCCGGGTGCCGTGGGTCACCATCCACGGCATGCGGGCCGATCACACGGATGCCGAGCTGTTCCGGCTGATGAAGGCTGCCGGCTGCAAGCGAGTGGGGTTTGGCGTGGAGAGCGGCAACCAGGCCGTCCTCGACGCCATCAAGAAGCGCCAGACGTTGGACGACGTGCGCCGCGCTTTTCGCGAGGCCCGGGCCGCCGGGCTGCAGACCATGGGTTTTTTCATCTTTGGCTTGCCCGCCGATACGGAAGCGTCCATGGACGACACCATCCGCTTTGCCCTGGAGCTGGACCCCGACCTGGCCAACTTTATGATTGCGGCGCCCTATCCCGGGACCGAGCTGTGGGACATTGCCCGGCGCGACGGCCGGCTGTTCAGCATGGACTGGCGAGACTATGCCATCCACGATGAGAAGGCCCGCTACGAGCTGCCGGGGCTGCCGCCCGAGCTGGTGGAGCGCAAATGGCACGACGCCTACCGGCGCTTTTACCTGCGGCCCAGCCGCATCTGGCGCCGGGCCACCAACCCCGATACCTGGCGCCGGCTGCCCGAAACCCTGGGCACCTTTGGCCGGTTCATCGTGGGGCGCCAAAAGCAGTCCAGAGGTTGACAATCGGGGGCAGTTGGATATAATAGGCATGCAGCATGGGCAGGTACCCAAGTGGCCAAAGGGAACGGTCTGTAAAACCGCTGGCTCAGCCTTCGGAGGTTCGAATCCTTCCCTGCCCACCAACAGGTCCCTCCTCCGGGAGGGACTTCTCGATCTCCTTGCCCCGTAAAGCGCCCTGGCCTCGCTGCCTGCGCGCCTCGTAGAGGGCCACGGCCCCGGCGGCTCCGGCGTTCAAGGAGCCCACCTGGCCGTACATGGGCAGACGCAGCAAGAAGTCACAGGTCTCTCGCACCAGGCGGGCCAGCCCTTGCCCCTCGCTGCCGACGACCAGGCCCAGGGACCCGGACAGGTCGGCGTCGGTGTAGAGCTGGGCATCGGGGCGCGCTTCGAGCCCCGCCAGCCACACGTTTCGAGCCTTGAGGGCCTGCATGGCCTGCACCAGGTTGCCGGCCATCGCCACGCGCACGTGCTCGGCGGCCCCGGCCGAGGCGCGCACGGCCGCGGGCGTGACCCCCGCTGCCCGCCGGCCGGGGAGGACGACGCCGTGGACCCCGGCTGCTTCCGCGCTGCGGAGGAGGGACCCCAGGTTCTGGGGGTCCTGCACGTGGTCGAGTAGGAGGAGAAAGGGGGGCTCGCCGGCTTGCTGGGCTGCCGCGAGCAGCGCCTCCAGGTCGACGTAGGGATAGCCCGACACCTCGGCGGCGACGCCCTGGTGGTTGGCGTCGCCGCCGAGCCTGTCCAGCTCCCGGCGGTCCACCTCCTGCACGGGCAGGCGGGCCTGCCGGGCCAGGGAGAGGATCTCGCCGACGATGCCCGCCGGCTGGACGCCGGCGGCGATCTGCAGCTTGTAGACCTGCCGCCGCCGGGCGCGAAGGGTCTCGCGCACCGGCTGGCGGCCGTACAGAATCTCGCGCATGGGCGGGCGCGCGGCTAGCGCGCCAGGCGCCAGCGGGTGCCTTCGGCGCTGTCTTCCAACGTCACCCCCATCTCGGCCAGGCGATCGCGGATGGCGTCGGCCTCGGCCCAGTTCCGGTTCTGCCGCGCTTGCCGGCGAAGGTCGATGAGCAGGCGGAGCAGCGAGTCCACGAGCTCGCCGCCGGCCTGGCGGGCCAGATCGGCGGGGATGATGCCCAACACGTCGCCGCCCGTCTCCCGGTAAAAGGTATCGATGGCCTCCAGCGTGCCGCGGCTGACCGGCTCGCCGGAGTTAAGCAGGCTGTTGGTATCGCGCCCCAGGTCAAAGAGGGCGGCGATGGCCTGCGGCGCGCCAAAGTCGTCGTCCATGACCTCGCGGAAGCGCGCCCGGTGTTCGTCCAGTTTGGCCGACCACGCGGGGTCGAGCTCGCCGTCCGGGGCGTCGCGGAGCCGCTCGCGCACCAGCCCCACGGCGCCCAACAGGCGCTCCAGCCCGCGGCCCGCCGCGTCCAGGGCCTCTTCCGAAAAGTCGGTGGGCGAGCGATAGTGGGTGCTGAGGATAAAGAAGCGGATGGTCATGGGATCGTGCCGGGCCAGGGCATCCTTGATGGTCACAAAGTTGCCCAGGCTCTTGCCCATCTTGACGCCGTCGATGGTGACCATGTTGTTGAGCAGCCAGTAGTTGCAGAAGCGCTCGTCGGTAGCCGCCTCGATCTGGGCGATCTCGCTTTCGTTGTGGGGAAAGACGTTTTCCAGCCCGCCGCCGTGGATGTCAAAGGGCTGGCCCAGGTACTTGGTGGCCATGACCGAGCACTCCAGGTGCCAGCCGGGATAGCCCCAGCCCCAGGGGCTGGGCCAGCGCAGGATGTGGCCCGGCTCGGCCTTTTTCCAGACGGCAAAGTCGGCCGGGTCCTGCTTCTCGAGGTTGACGGCCACGCGGGCTCCCTCTTCTTGCTCTTCCACCTTGCGGCCCGAGAGCTTGCCGTACTCGGGCCAGCTCGACACGTCGAAATAGATCGAGCCGCCCGTCTCGTAGGCGTGGCCACGCTCCAGGAGCGCCTGCACGAGCCCGATCTGTTCCGGGATGTGGCACGTGGCACGCGGTGAGATGTCGGGCCGCAGCACGTTGAGGGCGTCCATGTCTTCGAAAAAGCTGTGCATGTAGGTCTCGACCAGCTCCATGGGCTCCGACCGCTCCTGGCGGGCGCGGCGCAGGATCTTGTCCTCTCCCTCGTCGGCGTCGTCTGTCAGGTGGCCGACGTCGGTGATATTGCGCACGTAGCGCACCCGGTAGCCCAGATAGCGCAGGTAGCGCACCATGACGTCGAACGAGACGTACACCTTGGCATGCCCGATGTGCGAGTGACCGTAGACCGTTGGGCCGCAGACGTACAATCCGACAAAGCCCTCGTGGATCGGCTTGAATTCTTCTTTTCGGCGCGTCAAAAAGTTATAGACGGTTAGTGCCATCTCCTGGTCCTCCTGCTGGTTTTATTTTCTCGAGCGGTGTGGGGCGGGATGCTACCACCGGATGGGCGGGCAGCATCCCTACAGACAGATGCAGCGCCTTTGCCAGCTCGGACGCTCTGCGGGGCGAATGAGCCTACGTGGTCGCATCGCCAGCCTCCGGCGGAGGTTCGGCCAGGGCCTTTTGAGCGGCGACGATGAGATCCGCGGCAACGGGCACCGGCACGCAGCCGGTGTTGATGGTCAGGTGGTAGAGGGTCGCGTCGCGCCAGTCGGCGTCGTGGTAGCGCCGCACATAGTCGAACCGCGCGCGGTCGCTGGTTCGAACGCGATTCTGGGCATCACGCCTGCTCAGCTCCATGCGGCGCATGACGATGGCGATGCGATGATTCAACGGCGCTACAACCTGCACGTGGAGGACGCTGGGATCGTTCCTCAGGAGCGCCTGCCCGCCGCGGCCTAGGACGAGGACGTTGCCTTCGCGGGCCAGACCCTGGATCACCAGCCCCACCATGCGCACATAGCTGTCCAGCCAGGTGCTGAGGGGCGGCACGGTGGGCGAAAAGAGCCCGGTGAAGGGCAGGGTCATGCCCGGCACGTCAGGGTAGACCGTGCCGGCTTCGTTTACGGGCAAAAGCCCGGGCATGGCGCGCAGGGCGTTGAGCATACGGTTCGTGAGGCTCCGCTGCCCCTCCGATTCCAACTCGGCCAGGGCGACCCGGGGCACGCCGGCCTTTTGAGCCGCGCGGTTGATGGTCTCGGCGTCAATGAGGCGCAGACCCAGCTCTCGGGCGACGATCGTGGCGATCTCTTCGCCGTGGCTGCCCAGTTGGCGCGAGAGGGTGATCACGGCCATGGAACTTTCACCTGTCCAGATCCGGTTGGGCAAACACCAGCCGGCCCTCGGTCTTTTGCAGGACCTTTTTCACAAGGATTGGGATGGTCTGCCCGATGTAGGGCCGCCCTTCCTCGATGACGATCATGGTGCCGTCGTCCAGGTAGCCGACCCCCTGCCCCAGCTCCTTGCCTTCCTGGATGACGCGCACCGAAATGGTCTCGCCGGGCAGCAGGACCGACTTGACGGCGTTGGCCAGCTCGTTGATATTCAGGACGACGACGCCCTGGAGCTGCGCCACCCGGTTCATGTTATAGTCGTTGGTGAGGATGGGGCAGCGCAGGTTCTTGGCGAGCATGATCAACTTGTCGTCGACTTCCCGGGCCTCCTGGACGTCCATGTCGGTGATACGTACCGGAGAGACCGATTCCTCCTTCAGGCGGTTCAGCATATCCAGTCCTCGCCGGCCACGGTTCCGTCGCAGGACCTCGGGCGAGTCGGCTATGTGCTGCAGTTCGTTAAGCACAAAGCGTGGCACGATCATCGTGCCCGAGATAAAGCCCGTCTGGCTGATGTCGGCAACGCGCCCGTCGATGATGACGCTGGTGTCGAGCAGCACGGGCCGGTCTTCGGGCGACACCGAGCGGTCGCCTGCCAGGCGCGTGCCGACCAGGGCAAAGATATCCTTTTGTCGCATGACCATCACTGCCGTGCCAAGATAACCGAAAAGAGCTGCAGCGATGAACGGCAAATACTCTCCAAAGGGCGATGGCAGGTTCGACAGAACCGGTGCCAACAAAGCCGCGATCAACAAGCCGACAATAAGTCCGAGAATGATGGCAAAGAGTTCCTGGGCCGGTAGCTGCCGGATCTTGCGGCTCAAGAATTGAATCGGCTTGATGACCAAATAAGGCGTGAGCAGTCCCCCCAAGGCGACCCCAGCGAGCATGAGAACGACAACATAACGTAATGATGCATCAGGGCCGGCCCCGCCAGATAGGTACTGCCCGAACCGCCAGCCAGCTGCCCCTAGGAGGATCATCCCGATAAAGCGGACAATAAGCTCCATAATCATGAAGACTGACCCCCTAAGTGGTATCGATTGCTGCGGTCGTCGCGAGCGTTATAGGCGAGCCTCCTTTCCTCGCGCTGAAATTGTCACAGGCCACACAATGCCTGACTGAAACAATCTTAGCACAATCCAGATCAATTGTCAACGTTCTTGCCGCGCTGACGAGGCTGCCCGGCCACAGCCGCGGCCAGGGCCTCGGAAAGAGACCGGGCCGGGATGACGGAAACGTCGTCGGACAGTCCCGACAGCTTGCGGTGGGTGGCCGGCACAATGCAGCGGCGGAACCCAAGCTTGGCGGCTTCGTTGAGCCTGCGCCCCAGGTGGCCCACGGCCCGGAGCTCGCCCGAGAGGCCCACTTCGCCGATGGCCGCCATGTCGGGCGGCAGCGCCAAGTTCTGCAGGCTGGTGGCGATAGCCAGGGCGATGGCCAGGTCGGCGGCAGGCTCGCCCACCCGCAGCCCGCCCACGACGTTGACAAAGACGTCCTGGTCGAACAGGCGGAGCCCCACGCGCTTGGAAAGCACGGCGATGAGGAGCAGGAGGCGGTTGACGTCGATGCCGTTGGCGGTGCGGCGCGGCAGCCCGAAGCTCGTCGTGCTCGCCAGGGCCTGGATCTCGACAAGCAGCGGGCGGGTGCCCTCCATGGTCACGGCGATGGCCGACCCGGAGGCGTCGGGCAGGCGCTCCGCAAGGAACGCCTCGGAGGGGTTGCTCACCTCCACCATGCCCTGCTCGCTCATTTCAAAGACGCCCACCTCGTGCGTCGAGCCGAAGCGGTTCTTGACGCCGCGAAGCAGACGGTAGGTGTGAAACCGATCCCCCTCCAGGTATAGAACGGCGTCGACGATGTGTTCGAGCACCCGTGGCCCGGCGATGGCGCCCGCCTTGGTGACGTGGCCCACGAGGAGCATGGGCACCGCCTGCGACTTGGCCACGCGCAGCAACGCCGAGGCGCACGCCTTCACCTGGCTGACGCTGCCCGCCGACGACTCCAGTTCTTCCGAAGAGATTGCCTGGATGGAATCGACGATGACCACGCGCGGTCCGAGCTGTTCGATGTGCATCAGGATCTGGTCCAGGGAGGTCTCGGACAGGAGATACAGCCCCTGCTGCGCCAGGCCCAGGCGGTCGGCCCGCATCTTGATCTGCTGCACCGACTCTTCGCCCGAAACATAGAGGATGGGGTGCACTTCTTCCGATAGTTGGGCGCAGGCCTGCAGCAGCAGGGTGGACTTGCCGATGCCCGGGTCGCCGCTGACCAGGATCACCGAGCCGGGCACGATGCCTCCCCCCAGGACGCGGGACAGCTCGCCGTTGGCTACGGGCAGCCTCTGGAACTGGTCGGCCTGGATCTCGGGCAGGGGCATTGGCTGGTTGGCCGCCACCCAGCCGGGGCTGGCAGCCACAGGGCTGCGGGCCTCGGTGATGGTCTCTACCAGCGTGTTCCATTCGCCACACTCTTTGCACTGCCCGGCCCAGCGCAGCGCTGTGGCGCCGCACGACTGGCAGACGTACTGCACTCGTTTCTTGCTCATGGCTCGTTCTCGCTTCTGGATATCCTGGCTCGCGACGCCCGGGTAACATCCCCGGAGCAGATCGAAAGAGATCGGCTCCTGTCGCCAGAAACCGATCTCTTTAATCTCAACAAAGGGCGTCCATGCCGGCTGCGGTCTGGCAGTCTAGCTCAGGACGGACTCCAGGACGGTGGACGAGCCACCGCCCTCCACTTCCTCTTCTTCCGAGTCCTCGTCCAGGGCCTGGAAGCCGATGGTGTCGTCCTCTACCACGATGAGTACCTTGTCGCCGGCCTCGAAGCGGCCGCCCAGCAGTGCCTCCGACAGGGCGTCTTCCACCTCGTTCTGAATGACGCGCCGCAGCGGGCGAGCGCCCAGGCTCGGGTCGTAGCCCTTGTCGGCCAGGTAGGTGCGCGCTTCGTCGCTGAGCTTCAGGGTCAGGCCGTGCTCCGCCAGGCGCACCGACACCTTTTCCACCTCCAGGTCGACGATTTCCTGGATGTGCTCGCGGTTGAGTGCGTGGAAGACCATCACGCCGTCCAGGCGGTTCAGGAACTCGGGCCGGAAGATGCGCTTCAGCTCGCCCAGGACCTTGTCCTTCATGTCCTCGTAGGCTTCCTGTTCGCTCTGGGCCGTATCCCGGGACCGGCCAAAGCCCAGTGCGGTCGAGCGGCCGATGAGGTCCGCGCCGACGTTGGAGGTCATGAGGATGATGGTATTGCGAAAGTCCACCTTGCGCCCCTTGGCATCGGACAGATGGCCGTCCTCCATGATCTGGAGCAGCATGTTCACCGCCTCGGGGTGGGCCTTTTCCACTTCGTCAAAGCAGACGACGCTGAAGGGCCGGCGCCGGACGGTCTCGGTCAGTTGTCCGGCGTCCTCGTAGCCGACGTAGCCGGGAGGCGCGCCCACAAGGCGCGACACCGTGTGCCGCTCCATGAACTCGGACATGTCGAGCTGCAGGAGGGCGTCTTCGCTGCCGAACATGAAGGCCGCCAGGGCCTTGGCCAGCTCTGTCTTTCCCACGCCCGTGGGACCCAGGAACAACAGCGAGCTGATGGGCCGGTTGGGGTCCTTCAGGCCGGCACGCGCGCGCCGCACGGCGCGGGAGATGGCCTGGATGGCCTCGTCCTGGCCGACGATGCGCTCGTGCAGTTGTTCCTCCATGTGCAGCAGCCGCTCCGATTCTTCGGTTTCGAGCTGCATGAGCGGCACGCCGGTCCACATGGAGACGATCTCGGCCACGTCGTTGGGCGACACCGAGACGGCCGCCGAGCTGGAATCCCAATCCACCCGCAACTGCTCGAGCTGCGACTTGAGCTCGCGCTCGCGGTCCCGCAGGGCCGTGGCCTCGGCCCATTTCTGGGCGTCGATGGCCTCGTCCTTTTCCCGCTGGACCGACTTGATCTGGGAGAAGGTGTCCTTCAGGGACGACGACTCGGGCATCTTGTACATCCGCACGCGCGACGCGGCCTCGTCGATGACGTCGATGGCCTTGTCAGGCAGGTAGCGGTCGGTGATGTAGCGGGCCGAAAGCGTGGCTGCTGCCTGCAGCGCTTCGTCGCTGATGGCCAGGCGGTGGTGCCGCTCGTACAGGTTCTTGACGCCCCGCAGGATGTCCACCGTCTCTTCCACGGAGGGCTCGTCCACGAACACTGGCTGGAACCGGCGCTCCAGGGCGGCGTCCCCCTCGATGTGCTTCCGGTACTCGTCCATGGTGGTGGCGCCGATGCACTGCACCTCGCCCCGCGATAGGGCCGGCTTCAGAATGTTGGCCGCGTCCACGGAGCTGCCCGCGGAGCCGGCACCCACCAGCATGTGAAGCTCGTCGATAAAGAGAATGCTCTCCGAGCCCTTGATCTCGTCGATGACCTTCTTCAGGCGCTCCTCGAACTGGCCGCGATAGATTGTGCCCGCCACGAGGCTGCCGATGTCGAGCTGGAGCACGCGCTTGTCCAGCAGCGGCTCGGGTACGTCGCCGCTCACGATGCGCTGCGCCAGGCCTTCGACAATGGCCGTCTTGCCCACGCCGGGGTCTCCGATGAGGGCGGGGTTGTTCTTGGTCCGGCGGGCCAGGATCTGGATCACGCGCTCGATCTCGCTGCGCCGGCCAACGACCGGGTCCAGCTTGCCCGACTCGGCCAGGGCCGTGAGGTCGGTGCCGAGCTGGTCGACGGTGGGTGTGTTGGACGCCGGGCGGTTGCTCTTGCCGGCGTGGACCGGCGTCTCTTTCAGAATGCGATCCACCTGGTCCTGGATGGCCTCGGGGGGCGCACCCAGGCGGCGGAGGACGTCAACGGCTACACCTTCCCCTTCCCGGACCAGGCCGAGGAGGAGATGTTCGGTGCCGATATAGTGATGCCCCCGGCGACGGGCTTCGTCGACGGCGAGCTCGATAACGCGCTTGGTACGCGGAGTGAGGGTGGGTTGCGTAAAGGTGGGACGAGTCCCGCGGCCTACTGTTCGCTCGACAGCATTCCGTATCTGTTCTCCGGAGATGTTGAGCTCGCGGAGAACACGCATGGCAACGCCGCCTTCTTCGGCGACCAGGCCCAGGAGAATGTGCTCGGTACCGATAAAACGATGATTCAACTTGCGGGCTTCGTCGCCAGCGACTGTCAACACCCGGCGGGCCCGTTTTGTAAAGCGGTCGAGATTCTCAGCCACGTTGTTTTCCTTTCACCTGTCTACCAATCTTACTCTTTTCCCCAGATGCATTATACACCATCGGCCGGTCATTTTGGGTAAGCAGTGTCACACATACAAACGGCCCCACCGCAAGGGTGGGGCCGCGTGCGCAGCGTAGGTCAAGACTCTGCCCTCACCCCTTGATACCGTCCGGAAGTTGCCGAACCCCAGGATTGACAGGCACAGTCAAGGACAGGCAGCTCCCACTCAGGCTGCCTGAAGGCTGAGCAACCCGCCTACAGCTCGTCGTCATCCTGGTAGGACGACTCGTCCTCGCCTGACTCGTCTGGCTCGCCTGATTCGCCTGACTCGTCTGGCTCGCCTGATTCGCCTGACTCGCCTGACTCGCCTGACTCGTCTGACTCGCCTGACTCGTCGTACTCGAAGGACGGCTCTTCCTCTTCTTCCTCTTCGCCGAACTCGGACTGCCAATCCAGGTCCGCGTACTCCGGATCGGCCACGCGCTTGAGGCTCAAGCCCATCCGCCGCCGCTTGGCGTCGATGCGGATGATGCGCATGACGTGTTTTTCGCCTTCGCGCACCACGTCCTGCGGATGGTTGATCCTGCCCATGCTGAGCTCGGAAATGTGGATGAGCCCTTCGATTTCGTCGTTGACGAGGGCAAAGGCACCAAAGTTGGTCAGCCTGGTAATGGTGCCCTCAACCAACTGCCCGACGTAGTAGCGGTCCTCGACCGTGGCCCAGGGCTCGGGCGCAAGCCGCTTGAGGCTCAGGGCGATCCGCTTCTTGGCCTGGTCCACGTTCAGGACATAGACTTCGACCTCTTGCCCGACCTTGACCACGTCGCGCGGCTTGGCTGCGCGGTTCCAGGACAGCTCCGACAGGTGGACCAACCCGTCGGCTCCCCCCAGGTCCACAAAAGCGCCAAAGTCGGTCAGGCTGCTGACCACCCCCGGCCGCACCTCGCCGGGCCGCAGGGTTTCCAACAGCTCCACCCGCTGCGACTCGCGGCGAAAACGGACCGCGGCGCGCTCGGACAGGATGAGGCGTTTGCGCCGCCGGTTTAGCTCGATGATCTTGACGTGGATTGGAGAACCAACGAGGCGCGCCCAACGCTCTTCTGGTTGCTGCTCTTCGCCCCCGCGGTGGCCAGACGCGAGCTGCGAAGCCGGCACAAAGCCGCGCAACCTGCCGAGCCGCACGATCAGCCCGCCCTTGTTAAAGCCGGCGACCGTGGTTTCAAAGCTCTCGCCCTGTTCGTACTGCTTCTGAGCCCGGCGCCAATCGTTCTCCTCTTCGGCACGCCGGATGGAGAGGATCATGTTCCCCTCGCGGTCTTCGGCGCGCACGATGTATACAGAGACCGTATCGCCTACGTGCAGGCTCTCCAAACCCTCGCGCCCCAGGCGCTCCAGTTCCTTGCTCGGAACCAGTCCTTCCGACTTGCCGCCGACATCCACCAGGACTTCGGTAGGAGAGACGCTAACGATCTCGCCTTCTACAATGTCGCCGGGTTTCGGCGCACGGAAGGCAAGCGCGTCCTCCATCAGGGCCGCCATCGGATGCTGCTCGGCCTTTGGCTCCTCTCCCCCTCCTTCTAGAATCTCCGGGTCGTTGTTGTGTTTCTCCTCCATGAAGATGGAAACTCCCCCTGTCTCGTTTTTTGGGCCCGCACACAATCAGAACCGCCGCGATACTGCCTGCGCGACCTCATTATACCCCTTTTTTGTGGAAAAGGCAAACCGCTATTCAGCACGCGAAAGCCCGCCGGCCTGGCTCGCGTGGCCCGCCGCGCTGGCCAGGGGCAGTCGCACCGTGAAGATGCTCCCCTCCCCGGGTGTGCTTTCGACGAACACTTCGCCGCCATAAAGCTGCACGAGGCCGCGGACGATAGTGAGCCCCACGCCAGAGCCCTGCTGCTCCATGTGGGCGCGATCGACCTGGCGGAACGCGTCAAAGATCCCGGGGATGACGTCGGGGCTGATGCCGATGCCCTCGTCCTCCACCCCGAGAATCCACCAGTCGCCCGCACAACGGGTGCTGACTCGCACCTCGCCCCCGTCGCTCCGCGAGAACTTGCAGGCATTGTCCACCAGCCGCTGGACGATCTCGAGCAGGTGCCGCTGGGTGATGGCCACTTGCGCATCACCGCTCTCGTAACGGCTGAGGATCACCACGTGCCTGTCGGCAGCCAACACCTGGGCTGCCCGCAGGGCAGACTCGACCACCTGATCCGGCGGGATGGGGCTAACGACCGTGTCTTTCAATTCCTGGGCAAGGACCCCGGTGTTTAGCTTGGTCAGGAGGAGGAAATCCTCGACGAGGTTGGCCAGCCGCCGCGAGCCCACGTGAAGCCCGTGAAGCGCGACCTGGAACTCTTTTTCGTCCATCCCCCGCCCGGAGGACTCGAGCAGATCGGTGTAGCCGACGACGAGGGCAAGGGGTGTGCGAAACTCGTGGGTCAGGGTGCGGACGATCAGGTCTTGCAGGCGGGCCCCCACCTCGGCAAATGCCTCCTTTGTCTTGGCCACTCGCGCCAATCGCGCGTCGATGGCCAACAACAGGTCCTCGGGCTCGAAGGGCTTGGTCAGATAGTCGTCCGCGCCCAGGACCATACCCCTGCGCCTGTCCGCCTTTTCGTCCCGGGCAGTCAAGAAGATGAACGGCACGTGGGCAAAGGCGGGGTCGGCCCGAACGTGCTCGCAAAGGGTAAAGCCATCCATCCCCGGCATCCTGACGTCCGACACGATGAGGTCGGGACGGGTGTTCTTGACCTGGGACAGCGCCGTCTGGCCGTCGCGGGCCCGCACCACGTGATAACCCTGCTCGCGCAACAGGATGGTCAAGATCTCGAGGATCTGCGCATCATCTTCGACGACGAGAATCGTATATCGGGGATCGCTCATCTGCCTCACACCCCGCGGTTTTGCCGTGCTGAATCGGTTGGCCGGGCGTCGATGTGATGAGAAGGTTCCTATGCCCTGGCGTGTTCCATTGGCCGGGCCTATTGTACTCTAAAACCGAATCTTGGGCAAGCTGGTGGGTGCCTGGCGATAAGTGTCGGGGTCTACTGGTCGCCGGCGACGATGGCGCCGTGGGGGCAGGCGGCAATGCACACCCGGCAACCGTAGCAGCGGTTGGGATCGATGACGGGGGGTTCGTCGCGGTCGATGCGGAGGATGGCCTTGCTGCGGCACACATCGCGCGCCAGGCACTTGTTACATACCTGGCACAGCGCGTCGACGACGTGGGGTATCGCCGTCACCTGCGCCCTGGTCGTGTCGAGCACGGGCATGTTGCCTCCTTCTGTCTCCTTCTCTACCTCGCCTTATACCCCTCCGGGGTATAGCGCAAGGATACCACGCTTTTGCCCGCCTGTCAAGTTGTCTGGCGCCCGGAAGCGTTTGCTGTTATAATGAGTGCCAGTCTCGCACCAGAGGAGAGAGGCAGCATGAAATTGACCATCGTCGCGGACGATCGCGCCCAGCCGGGATCCCCCTTTCGCGCCGAGCACGGCGCGAGTTTTGCCATCGAAAGCCAGGGACACACGCTGTTGTTCGACACGGGAGCAAGTGGCGAGGTCCTGATGCACAACCTGGCAGCGGTGGGCCTGGAGCCGGAGCGGATCGAGGCGGTGATCCTGAGCCACGGCCACTATGACCACACCGGTGGGCTGGCGGCTCTCCTGGAACGGGCGCCGGGCTTAACGGTCCATGCCCACCCCGACCTGTTTCGCGAGCGCTTTGTCAAGTCCGACACCGGACCCCGGTTCGTCGGCCCGCCCTTTAGCGTCTCTGACCTGGAGGGCTGGGCGGACTATCGGACGAGCAGCGAGCCGCAGGAGGTTCTTCCCGGCGTCTGGACCACGGGCGAGATAACCCTTCGTCCCGAGGCCGAGGGCCGGGGGCCCACGCACCTCGTCCGCGCGTCCGAAGGATGGGCGCCCGATCCCTATCGCGACGACATGTCGGTGGTGGTCAAGGTGGAGGGCGGCATCGTGTTGGTGTGCGGCTGCTGCCACGCGGGCCTGCTCAACACCCTGGCCCACGTGCGCCGCACCTTTGGCCAGGACCCGCTGGCCGTGGTGGGCGGCTTGCACCTGGTCAGCGCCGACACGCCCACGATGGACCACATCGTCGAGACGCTGGGCGGCTATGGCCCGCCCCAGTTCTCGGTGGGACACTGCACCGGCGATCGCGGTTTCTTGCGACTCAAGATGGCCTTTGGCCCGCAGGTGTCGCTCTACACGGTGGGGACGGAGTTCACGTTCTAGCAGAGATAGGACTCGACGTCAGCAGTAATGGCTCAGCAGATCCGGCGACCTTTGGACCGCTGTGATCCCGCTTAAGGTGCGGTATGCTATTCGTAGACCTTCTCTTCCTCCCGTTCCGCCTCTTCCGCGTCGGCCTCCACGTCGCGCACGGCGCCCGGCCTGCCCAGCAGCTCCTTGTAGTACTCGCTCTGGATGATGAGGTCCATGATCTCGTTCGTGCCGGTCCAGATCATGATCAGGCGGGTGTCGCGCAGCAGCCGCTCGATGGGATAGATGTTGGTGTAGCCGATGCCGCCCAGGATCTGCATGGCGTGGTTGACCAACTGCCAGGCCGTCTCGGTGGCAAACTTCTTGGCCTCCGATACGAGGCGGCGGCAGCGGGAGGGATCGTCTCCGGCGTCGATGGAGCGGGCAGCGCCATAGACGAGCATCCGGGCGGCGTCGAGCTGGGTGATGCTGTCGGCCACTTTGAAGCTGACCGCCTCAAAGCTGCGGATCTTTTTCCCGAAGGCCTTGCGCTTGTCGGCATAGCGGGCGGCCACCTCCAGGGCGGCACGGCCCATGCCCAGGGCGCCGGCGGCGCTGGTCATCCGCTCGGGCACCATCATCTGGTAAAAGATGGCACCGGCGCCGTTCTCCGGGCCGACGAGGTTCGCGGCCGGCACGCTCGCCTGCCGGAAGCGGATGCGCCCCGTGCCGCCACCTCGCGTGCCCATGAGGCCGTAGACGTGCTCGACCTCCACGCCCGGCCCCCGCTCCACCAGAAAGAGGCTCAAGCCCTGGTGGGGTCGGGCCTCGGGATCGGTGCGGGCATAGACCAGCAGCAGGTCGGCGCCGTCGGCGCCCACCACGAACCGCTTCTGACCCTCCAGGATGTAGGTGTCGCCCTCGCGTCTCGCGGTCGTGGTCGTCCCGAAAAAGTCCGAGCCGCCCCGGGGCTCGGTCAGCGCCTCGGCGACCGTGAGCCGGCCTTCGATGATGGGCCGCAGCCAGCGCTCCTTCTGCTCGGGGGTGCCAAAGACGTTCAGAGCCTCGCCGACGATGCTGGGCAGCGAGAAGAGGCAGGCAAGGGACGTGCCCAGCACGCCGATCTCTTCCAGGGCGACGATCTCGTCGCACCAGCCCAGGCCGCGCCCGCCGTATTCCGGGGGAAAGCGCATGCCCAGGAGCCTTTGCGCGGCCAGATCCTCGATATAACCCCGGGGATAGCGGACGCGCTCTGCGTCCATATCCAGGACCAACTGCCGGGGTACGGACCGCACGAAATCGCGCACTTGCTCGCGGAGCTGCCGCTGTTCGGCGCTCAGGATGGCTTCCAGCATGGGAGAACTCCTTTCTTCGGTTGTCGCGGGCCGCGGAAGCTATCGGTTGCGGCCCAGCGCCCGCACGCGCTGCCACAAATTGATCACGAAGGCGATGGCCGCGGCCAGGAGCAAAAGGCCCGCGAGGCCGGTCAGCACCTGAAAGATCTCGGCATGGGTCCAGGTGTAGAGCGCCGGTGACAGGCCGCGGAGGAGGGCGCCGAGGTTGAGGAGGCCGGCGGTCAGCCAGAAGAGCGGCTCGCTTCCGCGCTGTTCCTGGCCGCGGCGGCGAGGCGTGCCGGTTCCGCGCTCCCGGCCGATCTTGAGGGGCGGAAAGAGCCACCAGGCCACGCCGAGGATGAGCTGCGTCAGCCAGCCGACGATGAGAAAGTGGACGTGGGTGATCTTGAGCACGGGGATGGCCGGCCCCAGGGGCAGCCAGCGATGGACAAAGAGCAGGGCGCCCAGGATGCTCCCCACCGCCAGGTAGATGACGGAGGCCCTGATCGTCACGCGCGACGTGGTGGGCACTGGTCCCTCCTAGGGCTCCATCGGCCGCACCCGGCCCCAGATGAGGGCGGCAAAGCCCAGGGCCGCCAGGGCTTGCAGCACGCCTGCCAGGGCGACGGTCGCGGCCAGCCAGGTGCTGGGACCCATGAGGTAGAACGGCTCGAAGGCGAAACGCAGCAACAGGCCGGCGTTGAGCAGGACAAACACCGCCCACGTTAGCTTGTCCGAGCCCCGGGGCTCCGGGTTCTCTTCCTTTCGAAAGCGCGGGAACATCCAATAGGCCACGCCGATGGCCAACTGCGTGATCCAGCCCACCACGAGGAGGTGTAGCTGGCTTAGATAGACTGCCCTCAGCCAGCGAGCCAGGCCCAGCCAGCTATCGAGGGCCATGAAGGCGCCCAGGAGAAAGGCGCCGAGAAAGTAGAGGAACGAGGCGCGAACAAAAAGCCGGACTAGCGGCGGCATTCCAGGATTTCCTCCAGCTCTGCCAGGTGCAAGGGCGCCAGCAGGTCTCGGAGCTGCTGGATCACCCCGCCCAGGTCCGTTTCGCGAAGGGGGATGGCGACAGGCACGTCCATTTCCACAGGCAGTTGCTGGTCCACGGGCACAGGAAGGGTCATGTGGATGGGCAGCCGCATGCCGGTCGGCAGCTCCATGTAGACCCTGCCGTTGATCTGCCCACCGCCCGCGGGTAGGACCATTGTCGCCGGGCGATTGACGGGCACGTTGCCCGTCAGGTCGACGGTGATGTTGCGATCGAGGTTGAGCTCGAACTGGACGGGGATCGTCTGGCTGATGTGGATCGTCCGGGTGATGACCGCGTTCTCGAAGTCATCGAGCAGGGTGTTCAGCCCGGTCACCGTGCCACAGATGGGGCCGTCTTTCAGCGAAAGCAGCGGCTCGCGAGCCGACCAGGCACCGTAAGCGAGGACAAGGATGGCCAGCACCAGGATGAAGGTGACTACGAAGGAAAAAAAGATGGCAAACTTCTCAAAGGCCAGCCAGAGGATTTCAGAGCGTCTCATTGATCTTGTCCTTTCCGAGTCAAGCTTGCCGATCCTGATTATAACCTACATTCCTGTACGTGTCAATCGCGCTTGAAACGGAACCCGCGACTGCGGAGTGGCGCTCCAGGATTGTTTTCAGCCGGGTTTTGTGTTATACTCCCCACGGGAACTGGCCGCCCGCCCCCAGATGGCGGTCTCGGGGGCGTGTTGGCCGGGCCAAGAAGGAGGCGGACCCATGCAAGAAGCCATGCCAGGACCGAGGCGCCTGGTGCGTGTGCGGACGGTGCGCGGCGAGCCCTACGAGGTGCGCGGGCGCAGGCTCATCCCGCTGGCGCGGATGGTTTCGCTGGGTAGGGCGCGGGCGACCATCGGCACCCATCGCCTGGAAGGCTGGGGATGGGGGCTGGCCTACGTGAAGCCCCTGAGCATGATCGTCGATACGCCCGGCGGCGTCCGCCTGGCAAAGGTGGCCGTCCGCGATGGCACAGCCCGGGCGCTGGTGCGCATGTACCTGGCGGCGGTGGCCCTGACGCTGCTTTTTGCGGCCGTGCGCTGGTTGGCGCGAGAACGAGGGCCGGCCGGCCAAGCTTGACGGAAGGAGCGAGACCATGCCTTTGAACCGGTTGTTCGACGCGGTCGAGAGGGTGCGGGACACGGCGCAGTGGCGTGCGGCCTTTGGCGAGCCGCAGGTGTTCGAGGACAGGACCGTGATCCCTGTCGCTCAGGTTGGCTATGGCTTTGGCCTTGGGTTCGGCCATCCCGCCGAGGTCCCTGAGGACGAGGAGGTGCTCGCCGCCGAGGGCCAGGGCGGCGTAGGTGGAGGGGCGATGTCACGCCCCCTGGGCGCCATCGTCGTCAGTGACGATGACGTGTATTTTGAGGAAGCGGTAGACGCCAACAAGATAGCCCTGGCAGGCATCCTCCTGGCCGGGGTGATCGTGGTCCAGGCGGCTGCCACGCTGCGGGCGCTGTTGTCCCGCCGATGAGGTTGTAATCTGGATGTTGGAGCAGTTGATACACAACGGAGTCATCGTGCCCGAGCCCCCCAAGAGCGTCGGGCTGGTGCTCAAGATTGAGGGCAGGGAAGTCGCCCTGACCCCCCGACAAGAAGAGATGGCCCTGGCCTGGGCGAAAAAGCTGGGCACTCCCTACGTCAAGGACCGCACCTTTGCCCGGAATTTCATGACCGATTTCTCCCAGGCCCTGGGGCTGGAGCGTGTCCTGAGCGTCGAAGACGTGGATTTCGGTCCGGCACTGCGGATCGTGGAGGCGGAGCGAGAGGCCAGGGAGAGGCTGAGCCCCGAGGAGCGAAAAGCACAGGCCGCGGAGCGCAAGGCGCTGCGGGAAGAGCTGAAGGAACGGTTCGGCCACGCGGTCGTGAACGGCGAGCGGGTCGAGCTGGCGAATTATATCGTCGAGCCCAGCGGCATCTTTATGGGGCGGGGCAAGCATCCCCTCCGCGGCCGCTGGAAAGAGGGCGCCAGGCAGCAGGACATCACCCTGAACCTCAGCCCCGACGCCCCCCGGCCGGAAGGCGACTGGGCCGAGATCGTCTGGCAGCCCGAGTCGCTGTGGGTGGCGCGCTGGCGCGACAAGCTCTCGGACAAGCTCAAGTACGTCTGGCTTCACGACAGCGCCCCCATCAAGCAGGAGCGGGAAGCCCAGAAGTTTGACAAGGTGTACGAGCTGGAGGACGAGCTGGCCATGGTGCGGGCTCGCATCCAGCAGGACCTGTGCCAGAATGGCGAGTCGGATCGCTGGCGCATCGCCACGGCCTGCTACCTCATCGACGCCCTGTGCTTGAGGGTGGGCGACGAAAAGGACCCCGATGAGGCGGACACGGTGGGGGCCACCACGTTGCGTCCCGAGCACGTGACCCTGCACGAGGACGGCGTGGCCGAGTTCCGCTTCCTGGGTAAGGACTCGATCCTGTGGCACAAGAAGCTCCAGGTGCCCGAGGTGGTGCACGCCAACCTGACCGAGCTGATCCGCACGGCCCGGCCATCGAGCAACAGCGGCAACGGCGACCGCCCCCATCCGACCCGCGACAAGCCACAGCTGTTTCCCGATTTCAGCAGCCGCGACGTGAACGCATACCTGTCGGACGTTCTGCCCGGCCTGACGGCCAAGGTCTTTCGTACCCACCACGCGACCATGGCTGTGCGGCGCTGCCTGGAGGAATCGGGTGTCGCCGCCGAGGACCCTGAGCACAAGAAGTGGGAGGCCGCCAACCTGGCGAACCTCGAAGCGGCCATTCTGTGCAACCACACCAAGCAGGAGCCGGCGACCTGGGCTCGCAGCCGCAAGCGCTACCAGGAGCGCCAGGAAAAGTCCAAGGAGCGCGTGAACAAGTACCGGGCTCAGGTGCGGACCTACCGCGAGGCGCTCGCCGCCCTGCGCGCCGAAGCGAGCCAGAAGCAGCAGGAAGCCGGCAGCCCAGAAGCGGCCAGGAAGCTACGGGCCAGGTATGAAAAACGGATGGAGACGGCCAGGCGCCGCGTCGCCAGGGGCGAGGAGCAGTTGGAAAGGGCCCAGTTGGCCCTGGGCAAGATCAAGGTCCAGGCCGCCATCGCCGCCAAGAAACGCACCTGGAACCTGGTGACGAGCCTGAAGTCGTACATCGACCCGCGCGTCTATCACGAGTGGGGCGAGGCCGTCGGGTACGACGTCCTGGAGCGATACTATCCCACTGCCCTGCGGCGCAAATTCGCGTGGGTCAGGGCCGAATCGGAGCATGAAGAGGACAACGAGGCCTGATAGCAGCCGAGAGCTGCCGGGTAACCATGATCCAGGGAGGAGAACCACGTGACGAGCCAGTCGATGCGCTTGATGATTCCAGGGCCCGTGGACGCGGAAGACGAGATTCTCGCCGCGCTGGCCGAGCCCACCCGCCCGCACTATGGCAAGGAGTGGCTGGAGATCTATGACGAGGTGATCGACGGCCTGAAGCAGGTCTTTCAGACCAGGGGCGATCTGTTCCTGATGCCCGGGCCGGGGACGGCCGGGCTGGAAGCGGCCCTGGGAAGCATGCTGCGCACCGGCGAGAAGGTGCTGGTGCCCCGCAACGGCTTCTTCGGGCACCGGCTAGGGACCGTGGCGGAGGGCTACGGCCTGGAAGTCTGCCGCGTGGATGCTCCCCAGGGCGAGCCCCTCGATCCGGAGGCCATCCGCGAGGCGTTGCGGCACAGCCCGGACATCCAGGCCCTGGCCGTGGTGCACCTGGAGACCTCGACGGGTGTCCTCAATCCCCTGGCCGAGATCGCCGCCGTGGCCCGGGAGCAGGAAGTGCCCCTCATCGTCGATGCCGTGTCGTCCATGGGCGGGGTGCCCCTGCCCGTCGACGAGCTGGGCATTGGCGTGTGCGTCACCGTGGCCAACAAGTGCCTTGCCTGCCCGCCGGGTGTGGCGCCCATTTCGGTGAGCGAGGAGGCCTGGCGCCAGATGGACGCCCGGGCGAACCGCGCCCACGGCTGGTACCTGGACCTGGCCACCTGGAGGCACTATGCCGACCATTGGGGAGACTGGCACCCCTACCCCACGACCATGCCCACCAACGTGGTCGTCGCCTTGCAGACCAGCCTGCGGCGCATCCTCGGAGGCGGCCTGGAGGCGTATTACGAGCGCCATCGCAGCGCAGCGCGTCGCGTGCGCTCGGTGATGGGGCCGCTGGGCTTCAAGCCGGTCACGCCCGAGGCCCACACCTCGCCGCTCATCACTGCGTTGTACGGCCCCCCGGGCATGGAAGTCGAAGATCTGCGCGCCTACCTGGTGGCCGAGTGGCAGATCATGATCGCCGGGGGCCTGGAGGACCTCAGCGGCAAGATCGTGCGCGTGGGCCACATGGGCAAGGCCGCGACATCCGACTATGTCGAGCGCTTGCTGGACGGCGTGGAGGCTTATTTGCGCCTGAAGGGCTACGCGGTCCCCCAGCGCAAAGCCCTGTCCTAGAATCTGCCGGACTCGCGGCGACAGGCCAGGCCATGGAGAGCTGGACGATCCGCAACTCGCCCCACGCCGCGACTATCGCGGCGGCGCAGCGTGCCGCGCTGGCGGCCGTCGAGCCGGGCGCTGCCGTGCGCCGGCACGTCCGGCGCGAGGGCAATCGCCTCCTCATCGGCGGGCAGACCTACGACCTGGAGGCAGCCGAGCGCACGTGGGTGGTAGGCGGCGGCAAGGCCGCCGCCCCCATGGCCGCTGCCCTCGTCCCCATCCTGGGCGAGCGCCTGGCCGGCGGCCTGGTGGTCACCCGCTACGGCTACGCCAGCCCGGAAGTCGACACCGGTCCCATCGAGGTCGCCGAGGCGGGACATCCCCTGCCCGACGAGGCAGGCGTGGCCGCCACGCGGCGACTGGCGGACCTGTTAAGACAGGCATCCGGGCGCGACCTGGTGCTGGCCGCCCTCTCGGGCGGTGCTTCGGCGCTGCTGACCTTGCCCGCCGGGGGCCTGTCGCTGGACGACCTGGTGGGGACCACGGAACTGCTCCTGCGCTCCGGGGCGACCATCGGCGAGCTGAACGCCGTGCGCAAGCACCTGTCGCAGATCAAGGGCGGCGGGCTGGCGCGCCTGGCGGCTCCTGCTCGCGTCGCTGCCCTCGTCTTGTCCGACGTGGTGGGCGATCCCCTGGACGTCATTGCTTCCGGTCCCACCAGCCCCGACGCTACGACCTTTGCCGATGCCTGGTCCGTCGTGGAGCGCTACGGCCTGGCAGGGCGCCTGCCTCACGCCGTGGCCGGCCACCTGCGGGCGGGGCTGGAAGGTCGGCTGGCCGAAACGCTCAAGCCGGGTGAAGCGCTCTTTGAGCGGGTTCTCAGCGTCATCGTCGGCAGCAACCGCCTGGCCGCCGAGGCCGCCGTGGAGGCGGCCCGCGGAGCGGGATTCAACGCGCTGCTCCTGTCGACCTTTGTCGAAGGCGAGGCCCGGGAGGTGGGTCGCGTCGCCGCGGCGCTGGCCCGGGAGGTGGTGGCCCACGGGCGGCCCGTGGCCCCGCCCGCCTGCCTGGTGTGGGGCGGAGAGACGACCGTCACTGTGCGCGGCCAGGGCAAGGGCGGGCGCAATCAGGAGCTGGCCCTCGCCGCCGCCCTGGCCCTGGAAGGCCTGCCCGGCGTGGTGCTGCTGGCGTTGGGCACCGACGGCACGGACGGCCCGACGGACGCCGCCGGGGCCGTGGCCGGTGGCCAGACCGTCGCCCGGGCCCGGGCCCTGGGCCTGGACCCGCGAGCTCACCTGGCGGACAACGACGCCTATCCTTTCTTTGATGCCCTGGACGACCTGCTGCGTACCGGTCCGACGGGCACCAACGTCAACGACCTGCTGTTCATCTGGGTCTATCGATGAGGTGAACCATGAGCAAGCCGAAAGTCTTTGTGGGCCGGGTCCTGCCGGAAGGCGGGCTGGAGATGATCCGCGGCGCGTGCGACGCCGACGTCTGGCCCGACGAACTGCCCCCATCCCGCGAGGCGCTCCTGGAGAGGGTGCGCGGCGTGGACGGCCTGGTCTCGCTGCTGACCGACCCGGTGGACGCCGAGGTGATGGACGTCGCCGGCCCGGGTCTGAAGGTCATCAGCAACTATGCCGTGGGCTATGACAACGTGGACGTGCCGGCCGCCACGGCGCGCGGTATCCCCGTGGGCAACACGCCCGGCGTGCTAACCGAGACGACTGCCGACCTGGCCTTTGCGCTGCTCATGGCCGGCGCCCGGCGCATCGTCGAGGGCGCCGATTACGTGCGGGCCGGCAAGTGGCGGACCTGGGGCCCGATGCTCTTCCTGGGCCACGACGTCCATGGTGCCACGCTGGGGATCGTGGGCATGGGGCGCATCGGCCAGGCCATGACCCGCCGTGCCGCGGGCTTTGGCATGCGGGTCGTCTACTATGACCCCTACTGCAACCCGGAGAAGGCGCCTTTTCTGAACATCACCGTGCGCTGTGACCTGGACGAGCTTCTGGCAGAATCCGATTTCGTCAGCCTGCACGTGCCCCTGACGGACCAGACCCATCAGCTCATCGACGCCCGGGCCCTGGACAAGATGAAAAAGACGGGGGTGCTGATCAACACCTCGCGGGGTCCCGTGGTCCACACCGACGACCTGTACGAGGCACTGGCTGCCGGCCGGATTGCCTACGCCGCCCTGGACGTCACCGATCCGGAGCCGCTGCCGCCCGGCCACAAGCTGCTGAGCCTGCCCAACTGCCTGGTGGTGCCGCACATCGCCAGCGCCAGTTGGGCGACCCGCACCCGCATGGCCGTCATGGCCGCCGAGAACCTGCTGGCCGGCTTGCGCGGCGAGCGCCTGCCCAACTGCGTCAATCCCGAGGTCTATGACGCCCGTTCGTAGTGCGCGGTTCACCTCGCTCAGGGCGCTGAAGCGCCTACTACGAACGGGGGTCGCAGGCTGGTGGGCCCGGACGGTGTTGTTGGTAGTGCGCGGTTCACCGCGCCCAGGGCGCTGAAGCGCCTACTACGAACGGGGGTCGCAGGCGGGTGGGCCTGGACGGTGTTGTTCGTAGTGCGCGGTTCACCGCGCTCAGGGCGCTGAAGCGCCTACTACGAAGGGGGGTCGCAGGCGGGTGGGCCCGGACGGTGTTGTTG
>MTKX01036722.1_pt1 | contig 36061 bp, 26 predicted proteins | sample 1042771 | NCBI WGS metagenome assembly MTKX01 (sample SAMN06212183, study PRJNA360534) | anaerobic digester metagenome | biome: Wastewater treatment plant; material: sludge; isolation source: anaerobic digester fed with sludge from wastewater treatment plant | place: Denmark: WWTP Randers ...
GATTGTACCACATCTGCCAATAATGACGCAATCCCGAATGTCTTATCGGATGGAGCACTAGGGTATAATAACCGTCGTGCGAGGTGTCAGGCTCGATATGCAATAGGCAGTTCCCCGCGGACGAGGAGGTTGCCAGGATGCGCGAAGGCGATGCGAGGGCAGGGGTGCGCTGGCCGGTCGTGGTGGAAACGACGGCATTGCTGGCGATCTATGCCGCGGGAATGGCGATTGCCTGGCGCGTCTGGCCGCCCTTGGGCCTGGTCTACCTGGCCGTTATTCTCGCCAGCAATCTACTCTTCATGGCCCTTGTCTGTCCTTACTGCAGTCACCTCGAGACCATGAGCTGCCACAGTGGCTACCACCTCGTGGCGCGCTTTTTCCCGCGGCGAGAAGGCAAGACCTTTGCCCGGCAATTTCAGCGTAACATGGCAGTCATGTACCCCGTGTGGGCCTTACCACCCCTTGCCGGCCTTTACGGCCTGCTCCGGGGGCTGGACTGGGGACTCCTGGCGCTGGTGCTGCTGTTCTGCCTGTTTGGCTTTGTCGTCCTGCCCCTTGCCTCCCGGCACCTCTGTGCCGGCTGCGCCAACGCCACCGATTGCCCGCGTGGCGCGCCGCGCCAGGGTTTGTCGACGCTCGAATCCCAGGACTAGCCGAAGGACTCGATCGCGGCACGGAGATCCGAATGGATCTCGAGGAACATGTCGAACCCTGCCGAAGCGAGCACCTGGGAGACCCGGGATGAGGGTTTGAGCAGCTTCAGGTTGGGCGACTGGTACGTGCCGGCAGCGATCCGAGCGCGCACCTCGTTGTCGTTCTCGCCCGCATCCGCTGCCCGCAGCATGGCAAAGATCTGGTGGATTGCCCGCAGCCCGCTGCTGCTGATGTACTTGACCTTGCTCAGATCCAGGAGCATGTGGCGGCTGCCGGCCTCGTACGCTTCAGCGGCCTGCTGCTGCAACTGCTCGTGGGATTCCATGTCGAGGTCGCCATCCAGGTGAAACACTGTAACCGGAACTCGTCCCGTATGCGTTGTCGTGTGGATCTGCATCGTTCGTGACCCCTCCTTCGAAAACGAAACGGCCTCCCTGCACTCCCTGGCAGGAGCCATGACCGAGACCGTGAAGCGCCTCAATACTACCGCGCCTCGGGCCATCTGTCAAGTTATAGTTCCGTAAGAAGTGTCGCCGGGCATGCCCGTGCGACTGACGCCCTCGGTTGACGCCTGCCGGCCTCGGTGCTATAATCGGCCGGAGCTCGGTCGATTTGGAGGCACGGCATGGTCAGGAATGGCAGGCAGGACAGGCGCATCGTGGTGTGCCCCGATGGCCCCTACGTGGTTCACGGGCACGTCCCCCTGGTATACAAGGAGCAGGTGGTTTCAGAGTACGGGGAACCCCTGACCTGGAGGACCGTGCGCGTCATCGAGACGCCCGAAACCTACGAGCTGTGCCGCTGCGGCCACACGCAGTTTCCGCCATTCTGCGACGTGAGCCACGCCCTCGTGGAATTTGACGGCACGGAAACGGCCGAGCCCAACACGACGGCAGAGCGCCGCGCAAGCCACAAAGGCGGGCCGGGGATCGTCGTGCGTCGCGACTGTTCGCTGTGCACCGGCTCGGGCTTTTGCGGCAACCGGGTGACCAACGTCGAGGAGATGGTGCTTAACAGCCAGGACACCCGGGTGCGGGCGCTCGTCATGGCCATGATCGAGCGCTGCCCCTCCGGCTCGTATACCTATGCCCTGGCCGAAGGCGAGCCCGACGTCGAGCCCGACCTCCCACAACAGGTCGCGGTGACGGTCGAGAAGACCGCCGACGGCTCCATCGTCGGGCCCCTGTGGGTAACCGGTGGCATCCCCATCGAGCGGGCGGACGGCAAGTTCTTTGAGGTCCGCAACCGGGTTACCCTCTGCTGCTGCGGGCATTCGAAGAACAAGCCCCTGTGCGACGGCGCCCACCGGACCCCGCCCGGGCTCCGGACCTGGGAGTCGTGCTTTGACGAGCATTGACTCTTGGTCGTTTCGCTTGTAGAATCCTTGCAGTCTTGACCCTCTGCCGCACCTGGCGAATGCCCACGATTCGGCGGAGGCGGCACCCGGCATCGTTCGCCATCATCCGCCCGCTGCCGTTGCCGGCAACTCTCCGACCCTGCTGGGCGGGCCGGCAGGCTAGAGGGCCTGGTGCTCCGTCCGGGCAATAATCTCGTCCTGTAGCGCCTTGCTCAGATCGCAGAAATAGTCGCTGTAACCCGCCACGCGCACGATCAGGTTCCGATAGTCCTGGGGACGCTCCTGGGCTGCCCGCAGTGTGGCGGCGTCCACGACGTTGAACTGGACGTGGTGCCCGTCGAGTTTGAAGTAGGTGCGCACCAGTTGCACCAGCGTCGCCAGTCCCTCTTCTCCGGCCATCAGTTGCGGGCTGAGTTTCTGGTTGAGGAGCGTACCGCCGGTCCGGACGTGGTCCATCTTGGCCGCGGAGCGCAGCACGGCCGTGGGCCCGCGCCGGTCGGCGCCCTGAACGGGAGAGATGCCCTCGGAAAGCGGCGTGCCTGCCAGGCGCCCGTCGGGGGTCGCCCCGCACACCGAGCCAAAGTAGACGTGGCAGGTGGTGGGCAGGAGGTTGACGTGATAGTTGCCCCCCTTGGTGTTGGGCCGCCCGTCGACCGCCTCAAAGTACGCCTCGAACACGGCGCGCATGACGTCGTCGGCCGCGTCGTCGTCGTTTCCGTACCGCGGCCCGCGGTTCAGGAGCAGTTGGCGGATGCGCTCGTGTCCCCGAAAGTCGTCCCGTAGGGCGGCCACAAGATCGGCCATGGTCAGCGTCTGCCGTTCAAAGACGTGGACCTTGATGGCCGTCAGTGCATCGGCCATGGTCCCCAGGCCCACGCCCTGGACGTAGGTGGTGTTGTAGCGGGCTCCCCCGTCGTGATAGTCTTTGCCGGTGGCCACGCAGTCGTCGATGAGGAGGGATAGGAAGGGAACCGGCAGGTGCTCGGCATAGAGGCGCTCGATGACCTGGTTGCCGCGGACCTTGATGTCCATCAGGGCCATCAGTTGCCGGCGATAGGCCTCGAACATCTCCTGGAAGCTGCCAAACGTGGCAGGATCGCCCGTCGAGGGCCCGATGCGGCGTCCGGTGCGCGGATCGACGCCGTCGTTCAGGGCAAGCTCCAGCACCTTGGGCATGTTAAAGTAGCCCGTCAGGTTATAGTTCTCTTTGCCAAAGGCGCCCACTTCGACGCAGCCGCTGGAGCCCCCGCTGCGGGCATCGATCACCGACTTGCCCATGCGCACCAGCTCCTGGACGATGAGGTCGCTGTTAAAGACCGATGGCTGCCCGAAGCCGGTGCGAATGATGCGCCCCGCCCGCTTGATCAAGTGGTCGGGGTTCTTTTTGCTCACCTGGATGGAGGTGCTGGGTTGCAACAGCCGCATCTCCTCGATGATGTCCAGGAGCAGGTAAGTCACCTCGTTGACGCCGTCAGAGCCGTCTTCTCGTACGCCGCCCAGGTTGATCTGGGCAAAGTCAGTATAAGTCGAGCTCTCGGCCGCCGTGACGCCCACCTTTGGCGGCGCGGGCTGGTTGTTGAACTTGATCCACAGGCACTGCAGCAGCTCTTCGGCCGACTCGCGGGTCAGGGTGCCGTTCTCCAGGCCGCAGCAATAGAAGGGATAGAGGTGCTGGTCCAGCTTCCCGGGGCAAAAGGCATCCCAGGGGTTCAGCTCGGAGGTGACCCCCAGGTGGACGAACCAATAGGCCTGGATGGCCTCCCAGAAGTCGCGGGGGGCGTGGGCGGGCACGCGGGTACAGACCTCGGCGATCCGCTCCAACTCTGCCCGGCGCTGCGGGTCCTCCTCCTGGAGGGCCAGTTCCCGCGCCTTCTCGGCGTGGCGTTCGGCAAAGCGTATGATGGCCCCCGCGGCGATGTGCATGGCGCGCAACTGCTCCTGGCGCCGGTAGGCCTCAGGGTCGCTGAGAAAGTCCAGGCTTGCCAGGCGCTCTTCGATCTCGTGCTGGACGTCGAGCATGCCCCGGCGATAGATCTTGTCGTCGAGGACGGTATGGCCCGGCGATCGTTGTTCCATGAACTCGGTAAAGACGCCTGCCTCGTATGCAGCGATCCACTCGGGCGTCATCTGGCTGAAGAGGAGGTCGCGCATGGAACGGTTCTTCCAGAAGGGGATGATCGTCTCCTCGTAGACCTTCCCGGTCTCGGGGCTTACGGAGAACGCGACCTTGGGTCTGGAATCCAGGATTGCAAGATCCTCGAGGCTGTGGCAGCACAGCTCGGGATAGGTGGGAGCGGCCTTGGGAGCCGGGCCCTTTTCTCCGACAATGAGCTCGCCCTCTCCGATGTAAATCGTTCTATGCTCCATCAAGTACTGGAAGGCCAGAGCGCGGCGCATAGGGGACGACATCAATGCCGTCTGGTCCCGATAAAAGGTGGTCATAAGCTCGGCGCGCTCCGAGGAGATGGACGGCCTGGCATCCAGGCTCTCCTGCCGCAGGCGGGCGACGCGACTCGTCATGGACATGGTTCAACCTCTCGTTTCCAATGGTTCTAGGAAAAAGCACTCCGCAAAGCACGCAGGTCGCCGGCTTTGAGCCATTCCAGCAGCCTCAGGGCCATCGCCCGGTCCACCCCGTCCAGCGCCAGCAGCGCCTCCGGGTCCCGGTCGTGGAGCGTGGCCCGGCCATCCCCATAGACCGTTAACCAGCGGTCGCGGTGGTCGGCCAGCCAGAGGCGCGCCGCGGGCTGGGGGTGATCGAACAGCTCGTCGAGGGCAGCCCGAAGCGCGTCCGAATTGGGTCGCTCCAGCGACGCTCCGGCCGCCGTGCGCAGGACGACGCTCCGGCCCTCGTAATAGCGCCGCAGAGCCAGGTCGACAAAGTGGGCCAGGTCGTCTACCAGCTCCAGGTTCTCCGCCAGGCGCTCGGCCTTGTGGCGCAGGAGACTGGCGATGGTGCGCACGTCGGGCAAGAGGCCTTCCGCGGCGCTCTGGATGGCGTTTTCGGCAGCGTCTTGTTCCAAAACGCGCTGCGCCTCGGGCGACAACTGCGGCGCGATCTCGACGAGGATATCTCGCTCGATCTCGTGGGGTGGCACGCTGATTTGGAGAGCCTCCTCCGGGCCGGGACGTGGCCTGCCTGGCGGCAGCCGCAGCTCGGTCCAGATCAGGCTGGTGAGGATAGCCATGAGGCTGGGACGCAGGTCCGGCTCCTCCATCAGGTGGCGGGCCGCCTCGTCGACAAAGGGCTCCTCCAGCTCGGGCATCTCCCGCGGGGTAGTGCGGACCAGCACCTGCTCGAAGGTGTTGGTCATGCCGTCGCGATGGGTGAGGGGCCGGGCGTCGACGTGGAGCAGCTTGCGGACGGTGGCAGGGATGGAGGCGTGGTCATAGACCGTCTGGTCGACGGTGCCGGCCTCGATCCAGGGCGAGATGAGCACCGCGGGCACCCGGGGGCCGAGGAGATCGAAGGGAAAGCTGTAGCTCCCGTCCGGCGAGTGGTAGGCGGGCTCGACGGACCACTCGTCGCCCTGGGGAGGTGGAACGTGGTCGAAAAAGCCTCCGTGCTCGTCGTAGGTGATGACCAGGAGCGACTTGCGGGCCACCTCGGGGTTGGCGCGCAGGGCCGAATAGATGCGCCAGATGAGGCGTTCGCCTGCCCGAAAGTCCATCTCGCCACCCATGCCCGGGTGCTGGCTGTCGGACAGTTTGCCCACCATGTCGGGTTCGATAAAGGCATAGTGGGGCAGGCGGTCATTCTCGATGGCGCGGTAGAGCCGGTCGATGGGCTTGAAGCGCTGGAGCCAATTCAGGTCTGAGGGGCGCCACAGCCGCGTAAAGGCCAGGGACTGGGGCGGAAAGCCGCCGTAGTATATCGACCAGTCCCGGCTGGCCTCCGAAAGCTGCTCAAAGATGGTCTTGTCGCGATAGGCCTGGACCACGATGTTCACCTGGCCGCCGGAGGTGCCGGCGTGGCAAAAGTTGCGGTTGGGCCAGGTGGCGCCGGGTACGGAACAGAACCAGTGATCGCAGACGGCAAATTCCCGGGCCAGCGTTGCCAGGACCGGCAGCCGGTCGGGGGTGAAGCAGCCCATGGCCAGGGCGCCATGACCGGGGTTATAGCGGGCCGCATAGTTGGCGGCAAAGCCCCTATTGGCCAGCCGGTAGGGCCGGGAACGGTCCGCCGATTCCAGGAGTTGGTCCAGCACGTCGTCGTGGCTGTGGCCAGGGCCGGGATGCATGGCGTAGGAGGCGTCGGGCGTGGGCGGGAGGACCTGGCCATCGGGCAGCGGGTTGCCCATCTCGGCCTCCCGTCCGGACAATCCCTCGAAGGGAGTAACTGGAGGGTATTCCAGGTAACCCAGCATGTGGTCGAAGGATCGGTTTTCGAGCATCAAGACGAGCAAATGTTGGATTCTGTCCTCACTCACGCGCCATTCCTATCTATCAGTACCTGAAGTCGTTCCCATCGGGCCATGTCGCTGTGGGTGCCGGGAAGGCAGGCACCCTGCTGTCTGGACCTTGTGTCCGCCTGTGGGGAGTATAGCACGCTTTGCGCAACTTGTCGAAATTTGGATGCCCGTCCAGACGTTTCGTGGCCTTGACATCTTCTTGACATGGCCCCGCCCTTTCTTGTCGCACCTTTGACGCGATTTGCAGTATACTCTCTGGCGGACACCCGAGCGGGTGTCCGGATATTTGTTTGCGTCAAAAGGAGAACGATGCACACACTCAAGCTCGATGAAACACAAGGCACGACGGTCATGCGCCTGGCGACCGACTACAGCCCGCCTCGTTCGTGGCGTACCTGGCTCATCGGCCGGCCGCTGCCGACTGCGGACGCGCCGCACCAGACCGTTGGCCGGCTCATCGGGCTCGCTGTCTTTGCCAGCGATGCCCTGTCGTCGACGGCCTATGCCACCCAGGAGATCCTGGTCATCCTGGCCGCCGTGGGCACCGCGGCTTTTGGGCTTGCCTTTCCCATTTCCATCGCCATTGCTATCCTGTTGGCCATTGTGACCATCTCGTACCAGCAGACCATCCACGCCTATCCCGACGGTGGCGGCGCCTACATTGTAGCCCGCGACAACCTGGGCGAGGTGCCGGCGCAGGTGGCCGGCGCGGCCCTCCTGACCGACTATGTGCTGACGGTGGCAGTGTCCGTTTCGTCTGGCGTGGCACAGCTCGTCTCGGCCTATCCCGATCTGCTTCCCCACCGGGTGCCCATCGCGGTCATCCTGGTCCTCTTTGTCATGATCATCAACCTGCGTGGGGTCCGGGAGGCAGGGTCCGCCTTTGCCATTCCCACCTATTTCTTCCTGGCGATGATTATCCTGGCCGTCGGCACCTCTTTCGTCCGTTACCTGACCGGGACCCTGGGCGGCGTCGTGAACCCGCCACCCATGGAGGTGCTGCACGGCACCCAGGCGCTGAGCCTGTTCTTGATCCTGAGGGCCTTCTCGGGTGGGACCACGGCCCTGACGGGCGTGGAAGCCATCTCTAACGGCATCACCGCCTTCCGCGAGCCCCGCAGCCGGAACGCCGCCATCACCCTCATCTGGATGGCGTCCATTCTGGGCACCTTGTTGCTGGCCATCACCTTCCTGGCTGGCCAGATTGGCGCCATTCCCTCGGAGGCCGAGACTGTCATCTCGCAGTTGGCGCGGACCGCCTTTGGCGGCCGCGGCTCCCTCTACCTGGCAACCATCGCGGCCACCACGGTCATCTTGATCATGGCCGCCAATACCTCCTTTGCCGGCTTTCCGCGCCTCAGTGCCCTGATCGCCGCCGATGGCTTCTTGCCGCGGCAGTTCACCTATCGGGGCAGCCGCCTGGTCTACTCGCGCGGCATCATGGCCCTGGCTCTCCTGGCGTCGCTGCTGATCGTCCTCTTTGGCGCCAGCGTCACCGCGCTGCTGCCCCTGTACGCCATCGGCGTCTTTGCCTCTTTTACCCTGTCGCAGGCCGGCATGGCCCGCCGCTGGTGGAAGATCGGGCACCTCTTGCCGGGGCAAGAGGTCCAGGAGCGCGGCTCGAAGCTGCAATACCGGCCCGGCTGGCAGCAGAGGATGACCATCAACGGCTTTGGCGCGGTGTGCACGGCGGTGGTGATGCTCGTCTTTGGCGTGACCAAGTTCCGGGAAGGAGCCTGGATCGTCGTCTTCTTGACGCCGGCCCTGGTGCTGGCCTTTTTCCGCATCCACCGGCACTACAAGACGCTGGCCGCCCAGCTATCCCTGGACAATTACCACCCGAGCGCCCGGCGCCGGCCCCGCCACGTGGTTATCGTGCCCATTGGCGGCGTGCACCAGGGCACGCTGGTGGCCCTCCAGTACGCCCAGGCCCTTTCGGAAGACGTGACAGCCATCCACGTCTCGACGGACCCCGACGAGGTGATCAAGATCCAGGAAAAGTGGGAAACCTGGGGTGAGGGAACGCGCCTGGTCATCCTGGACTCCCCCTTCCGCCTCTTTCTGGAGCCGCTCCTCGGTTACCTGGAGATGGTGTCGGCCCGGCGACGGCCCGGCGACCTGATCACCATCGTAGTGCCCCACTTTGTGCCGCGCCGCTGGTGGCACAACCTGCTGCACACCCAGACGGCGGTCATGCTGCGCTTGGCGCTGCTGTTCAAGCCCGGGATTACCGTCACCGATGTGCCCTACCACGTCGATTAGATGTCTTGCGCCTTTCCGGCATCTCGTGGATAATGTTCAGGGTGAGATTGGCTGCACGGCTCGCCCGGCGGGGCAGGCCTGCGGAATCGGCCGCCGGGCCGGGAGCCCGGCGGCTCCCGGCCCTTGTCGCCATGGGAGGTTTGTAGGGCTATGCCGGTGGGAGAGCGGGATCTTGTGGGCGGAGGGGCCAGTGCCGGCCTCGACAGGCGACATCCGGCGTGGCTGCGCTACTTGCAGGCCGTGGGGCTCATCCTGGCCGCTACCCTCGTGGGAGAGCTGGTGCGGCGCCTCTTTTCGCCTGTCAACCTGGTCATGCTCTACCTCCTGGGCGTCGTCGCCGCGGCCGTCTATCTGGGTCGTGGGCCCTCGATCCTGGCGGCCATCCTCAGCGTCCTCGCATTCGACCTATTTTTCGTCCAGCCGCGGCTCACTCTGGCCGTGTCCGATCCCCTGGAGATCTTTACCTTTGTAGCCCTCCTCATCGTCGGGCTGGTGATCTCCAGCCTTACCGCCCGCGTGCGGGAGCAGGCGCAGGCAGCCGAGCGCCGCGCCGCGCAGAACGCGGCGCTGTATACCCTGAGCCGCGACCTGGCTGTGGCCCTCGACATGGAGGCCATCGTGCAGGTCGTCGTCGATCACGTGAGCGAGACCTTTGGCCGCCAGGTGGCCGTGTTCCTGGTGGAAGGTGATACCTTGAAGCTGACGGGCGCCAGCCCGGGCTTTGCCCTGGAAACGGGCGAACTGGACGTGGCCCTGTTGGCCTACCGGAACCGCAGGGAAGCTGGCCGGGGCACCGAGTACACGCCAACAGCACGGGCACGGTTCATGCCCCTCAGCACCGCCTCGGGTGTGATCGGCGTTCTGGCCGTGCAACCTTATGCCCTGGGCAACCCTCTGACGGTGGAGCAGCGCCAGTTCCTGGACACGTTCGCCAGCCAGGCGGCCCTGGCCATCGAGCGGGCTCACCTGGCCGAGCTGGCGGCCGACGCGGAGGTGTTGCAGGCGACGGAACGGCTGCAGACGGCGCTGCTCAATTCGATCTCCCACGACCTGCGCACGCCCCTGGTATCCATCGTCGGTGCCCTCAGCAGCCTGCAAGAGGACGGGGAGGGATTGGACCTGGATTACCGCCGCAGCCTGGTGGACAATGCCCGGGAGGAGGCCGAACGGCTCAATCGCCTGGTGGGCAACCTCCTGGACATGACGCGCATCGAAGCGGGCGCCCTCAGGCTCGTGCTCGAGCCTTGTGATGTCCAGGACCTGGTCGGCGCTGCTATGGAACACCTGCGCGAGGGGCTCGCCAGCCGCCCGGTGTTGGTTAATGTTCCGTCCGACCTTCCCATGGTGCCCATGGATTTCGTGCTCATGGAGCAGGTGCTGGTCAATATCCTGGACAACGCCCACAAGTACTCGCCGCCCGACCTGCCCATCGAGCTGCGGGCCTGGGTGGACGGGGATGAAGCACGAATAGACGTGGCCGACAATGCCCCCCAGATCCCGGCCGGCGACCTCAATCGCGTCTTTGACAAGTTTTACCGCGTCCAGGTTCCCAGGCAGGTGAGCGGTACCGGGCTGGGCCTGTCCATCTGCAAGGGCATCGTCGAGGCCCACGGGGGGCGCATCTGGGCCGAGCACCGCCCCGAAGGCGGCAATGTGCTGCGCATTGCCCTTCCCCTCGGGGAGGCGGAGGAGAAAGACTGATGACACCCAACGGCGTGCGCGTGTTGGTCGTGGACGACGAGGCAGCCATTCGGCGGTATCTGCGCGCCTCTCTATCCGCCCATGGCTACACGGTGTTCGAGGTAGAGTCGGGCAGGGCGGCGCTGGAGGCCATCACTGCCGAGCGGCCCGATATGGTGATCCTGGACCTGGGCCTGCCCGATGTGGACGGCGTTGAGGTCACCCGCCTGCTGAGGGAATGGACCCGGATCCCCATCATCATCCTATCGGTGAGGGGGCAGGAGGCCGACAAGATCGCCGCCCTCGACGCCGGCGCCGACGATTACCTGACCAAGCCCTTTGGCACGGGCGAGCTCCTGGCCCGGATGCGGGTCGCGCTGCGCCGGGCAAGCCAGTCACAGGCCGAGCCGGTGTTTGTCGTCGACGAGCTGGCCGTCGATCTGGGCCGGCGGCTGGTCGCGGTGGCGGGTGCCGAGATCCAGCTTACGCCCACCGAGTACGACCTGCTGCGCACGCTGGTGAGCCACGCGGGCAAGGTGCTGACCCATCGCCAGCTCTTGCGCGAGGTGTGGGGCATGGGCTACGAGCAAGAGACCCACATGCTGCGGGTAAACATCAGCAACTTGCGGCACAAGATCGAGCCGGACCCGGCGAGGCCGCACTATATCCTCACCGAGCCCGGCGTCGGTTACCGGCTGCGCGCCAACCTGTAGTTCAGGGCGCGGAGAGACCCTATTCGTCCCGCTTTACCTCGTGCAACTGGATCAGGAACACGGGCTCACGGCTCGGGTCCAGGTCGATGACGTAGGTAAATGCTTCGCCCTCCATGGGCTCCTCGCCGACCCAATCGATTACCGGCTGTCCGACGTTCGAGCCGGCCAGATCGAAGCTGTAGGCGGCATAGCTGTAGACGCCGTTGGAAGCGGTCTTGTATTCGGTGGTCGCGCCGGCGGGTACATCGCCAAACTCGATCCGCTCATCGGGAAAGAGAACGACCAGGTTCTGAATGGGCACTGTGCCGGCGTTGGTGACGCGCAGGCGCGCCGAAGAGCCAAAGGGCGCGCAGCCTACAATGATAAGGCTGAGGGCCAGGAACAGGACGGCCAGGGACGCCAATCCCCATTTCGAGGGCGGTTTCTTCACGTTGTCTACTCCTTTCGTGTTCCCACGACGGTGAATATGCTATCGCCGGGACTCGCCGGCTCAAAGCTGAACTCATGGTAAATCTGGAGGTCTCGAAAACCGGCGTCCTGGTACAACTTGATCGCCTGCTCCTGGCTATAGCCCCGCGTCGCTGGCGAGCGATGGTGGTGCTCGACGGCGAGGACTTTTCCTTCGAGGCGCACCTCGTAGCGGTCCTCCGTGTGTTCCAGGTGTTCCAGTGGGTCGTAGCGGCTACGTGACCAGCGGCGCACTACTGCGCCATCTTCTGGACGCACTTGCTCCCCGCTTGGTTCCCAGTCCTTTTCCAGGGGCATGCCTTCCTGCCAGATTGTCATAAATGGCATGGCCAATACACCGCCGGGCAGCAAGTGGGCGTAAAAGCGGCGCATGGCCTCGGCCGCCAGCCGGGGCTCTAACACGAGCTGGAAAGAGCTGGAAGGGACGATGATGGTGCGGTAGCGCCGGGGCAGGTCCAGCTCCTCCATTGCCTGCCGGTAGAGCCCGGGGCTCAACGCCAGCTCCGCGGCGCGCCCGCGACACAGGTCGAGCATCTCGAGCGAGATGTCAACGCCGTCCACGTCCAGGCCCGACGAGGCAAAGTCGAGGAGCAAGCGGCCCGTGCCGCAGCCGACGTCCAGGGCGGGCTGGCCGCTTTGCAGGATCAGATCGCGAAAGAAAAAGCGGTCCGCCCAGCCCGAGGTGTCGCCTCGAAAAAGGTCCCAGGTGGTGGCCATAAGGCCATAGTATTCGTACTCTTCAGGTTCCACGTTTCCTCCCAATAGCCGGCGGCTCTCGACCTCCGGATGTGTTGCCGCCCGCTTGCCTTACAGCCCATAGTTTCCAGAATTCATGCTAGCACTATCGGCTGATTGCTGCAAGCGACGGAAAGACGAACCGCCATACGCCAAAAGGCCGCTCTTGCGTCTGTTGGTTCTAGGGCAAATGACGTACGGGCGGTGCAAGAGGTTCCACGCTTCCAACTTTTGCGACGAAACCCGAAGGAATTCCGGTTGCTCGTTGCCCTGTTCTGTGGTAGGATGCAGTCCACGGGCAAGGATCGGCCCCGGACGGGATGTGCGAGCGACCGGCACGACTCCCCCGGGGCCGTTGGATCTCTGGAAAGCGAAGGAGAAATGGCGGGATCACTGCAGGGTACGATCGCCCTCGTCGCCGGGGCGACGAGGGGTGCAGGGCGTGGCATCGCCACGATGCTTGGCGAGGCGGGGGCGACCGTCTATTGCACGGGGCGCAGCACCCGCGCCGGGCGGGCGGGGCGGCCGCAACGAACAGGCGGGGCCTTTGAATTGGCCGGGCGGCCCGAGACCATCGACGAGACGGCCGAGATGGTCACCGCCAGGGGAGGCCTCGGCATCGCCGTGCGGGTGGACCACACGGTTCCGGAAGAGGTGCGGGCGCTATTTGACCGGGTACGGGCCGAGCAGGGACGCCTCGATCTGCTGGTCAATGACGTGTGGGGGGGCGACGAGCTGAGCGAGTGGGGCAAGCCCTTCTGGGAGCTGGACCTGGATAAGGGCCTCCTGATGCAACAGCGCGCGGTGCACTCGCACATCATCACCAGCCGCTTTGGCGTGCCCCTCCTGCTGGAGACCGGCCGGGGCCTGGTCGTCGAGATCACCGATGGGGAGACCATGGACTATCGCGGCAACCTGTTCTATGACCTGGCCAAGGTCTCGGCCATCCGCCTGGCCTATGCCATGGCCGAGGAGTTGCGGCCCCACGGTATCGCGGCCGTGGCCCTCACCCCCGGCTTCTTACGATCGGAGGCCATGCTCGACCACTTTGGGGTGACGGAGGACAACTGGCGGGAAGGCGCCCAGAAGGAGCCCGATTTCATCGCGTCAGAGACGCCGATTTACATCGGGCGGGCCGTTGCGGCCCTCGCCGCCGATCCCGACATCATGGACAAGTCGGGCAAGGCGCTCAGCACGTGGGGCCTTTCGGAGCAGTATGGCTTCACCGACGTGGACGGGCGGCAGCCCCATTGGGGCCGCTACTATGCCGAGGTTGTCGCCAACCGGCAATAACCTTTTGGTCCGCAACGCCGATATGTGTTATAATACCTGGCTGAACGGTTTTGCATAACGGAATATCCGCGGCCTGTTTCGCGTCCGGCTCCAGGACGAGCAGGGTATACCCTCGCAGGACGCCGTGCAGGATTGGCAGGCCACTTTTCCCCGAACCTCCTGTCTCGCGTACCACCGGCGGTTGAGCGACGTCCACGCAGGGCAGTCGCCCTCGCCGCGCCACGGCGGTGCGGCGGGCGAGACCGGTCGAGGCGGTGTGGCCGAAGCAGAGCGGCCAGCGCAATTGTCGAGCAATAGGAGGCAGAAGTGATCGACGTACGGATAACGGGCCTGGGGACGGCGACTCCCCCTTTGCGCGTAGCGCAGGAGGAGAGCTACCAGGCCTACGTGAATATGCTCCCCCTGTCCGAGAAGGCCAGGGCCTTGCTGCAACGCGTCTTTGTGGCAAACAACTCTATCGGCTACCGGCACTTTGGCATGGAGTCGCTGGGCGACGTGCTGCGGAACAGCCAGGATGAGCTCATCGCGCGCTACCAGAGGTATGCGGTCCGCACGGCGGTGCAGGCGGCGAACCGCGCCCTGGCCGAGGCCGGATTGGCGCCGGAAGACGTAGACGGTATCGTCGTGAATAGCTGCACCGGGTACCTGTGCCCGGGGCTGACGAGCTACGTGAGCGAAGCCCTGGGGCTACGGCCCGAGATCCGCCCCTACGACCTGCAGGGCATGGGCTGCGGTGGCGCGGTGCCCAACCTGGAGACGGCCTACAACTACCTCCAGGCCCATCCCGATCACGACGTCCTATCCATTGCCGTGGAGATCTGCAGCGCCACCATCTTTCACGGCGAGGCGCCCGATCTGCTCATCTCGAACGCGCTTTTTGGGGATGGGGCCGCGGCGGCGGTGCTGACCAACCGGCTCGGGCAGGAGGGGCCTTGCCTGAAAGGCTTTGCCTCGGGACTGTACCCCCAGGACCGCCAGCACCTCTATTATCGCACCGAGCAGTCCAAGCTGCGGAACGTCCTCAGTGTGGAGGTGCCGGTCGTGGGTGCCAGGCGGGCGGAAGAAGTGATCGGCCGCCTGCTGGACGAGAGCGGCATCGCCCGGCGCGACGTGGACCATTGGATCCTGCACCCCGGCGGCCAGAAGGTCATCGACGCCTTGCAGCAGGCGCTGGCACTGCCCGACGAGGCGGTTCAGCCTTCGCGCAAGGTGCTGTACGAGTACGGGAACATGTCGTCGGCGTCGGTGCTCTTTGTCCTGGACCACGTTGCGGGCAATGGCAACGGCAGCGGCAGCGGCCGTGTGCGGCCGGGTGACATTGGGGTAATGTGCAGCTTTGGCGCGGGGTTTGGGGTGTACGCGGCGCTGATCGAGTTCTAGACTTTCGACCAGTAGACTACGCAGCCAACGGTTCCCCGCCGACCCTCGACTCAATCGCCGGAGTCGGCTGGCGGCGTCATCAGCACGGCGGGAAACACGGTGCTGATTGGCGTGGGGGTGGGCGTCGGCGGGGTCAGGGGATCCAGGCGGGTCGTCGGAATGACGGTCAGCAACAGCGCGATGGGACGCTGGACCTCGCCCGCCAACCTTTCCTGCAGGTCGACGACCTCCTGGTGCGTTACCGTGCGGCGGGAGCGAACGCGAACCTCGATGTTGATGGTGTCTCCTCCGTCCTCCAACTGCACCCAATCGCTCAGCTCCACGCCCCGCATGGCTGCCACCTCGAACCGAATTGCCCGGTCCAGTGCACGGTTCAGGGCAGACTCGCGTACGGTTTGGGCCGTCAGGATGCCCAGGGGAACGGTGACTGCCAGGAGCAGGAAACCCGTTCCCAGGGCGCCCCGCTGAAAAATCTGCGCCCGGGTCTTCTGTCCGCCGACCGGCCGGAACCCGAGCCACAAGAAGACGAGGCCACCCGCGGCAATGATGGCCACCAGGTTGGTGGAGAACAGGAGCATCGCCCCGACGGCAATCTCCCCCTCCCTCAGGGCTACGCCAATGCCGGCGGTCGCCAGGGGCGGAACGAGGGCGGCCGCGATGGCCACGCCTGGAAGTGCGGCCGAGACCTCCTTCCGGCAGACGGCATAGGCGCCGGCAGCGCCCGAGGCCAGGGCCACGCCCAGGTCGAGGAGGCTCGGACGGGTGCGGGCCAGAATTTCGCTCTGCGGCGTGGCGTTGGGCGTGATGAGGGCAATGGCAATGGCGGCGATGACGGACAGCAGCACACCGCGCAGGATGGCCGTTGTCCCACGCTTGAGCAGGCGCAGGTCGCCGCGCACGATGCCCAGGCTCAGGCCAAAAATGGCGGCCATCAGGGGTGCGACGAGCATGGCGCCGATGATGACTGCCGCGCTGTCTTGCAGCAGGCCAAACGTGGCGATGGCGGCGGCGAGGGCCATCATGATGTAGAAATCGACACTGGGCCGGGCGCTGCTGCGGATGGATTTGTAGACATCTATCTGCTGCTCGCGGTCGAGGGAGGGCAGCAGGTGGGCCATGCGCCAGCCGACCTCGTGCAGCAGCGCGTCCACCTGCCCCTCCTGGCGCCGCACGACAATGACCGGAACGGGGCTCGCCGCCGCTACCTTTTGCGGGACGTTGCCAAAGAGGACCCGGTCGAGGTAGCTTTCGTCGCTGGCGCCCATCATCACCCATTCGTAGCCCTCTTCTGCTTCGTCCAGGATCCCCTGGATGACCGTCTGCGCCTGTACGACGCGGCTTTCGAGACGGTCCTCGCCCGGCCAGGAAGACAGCTCCTTTGATAGGTTCTCGCGGCTGAGGGACAGGCCTACGTCGCCCATTGAGTGACGGGCAATGCTCAACGCCGTGATCTCGGCCTGGCGGGCGACGGCAAGGGCCAACTCCAGGGCCAGCCCGGCATTGGGGCCACCGCCCACCGGGATGAGGATTCGGCTGGCATCCCGCAGAGAGCCCTCGGGTAGGCCGCCGTCCTTGTCGAGCCGCACCACAGCAATGTCGCACGGTGCCTGGCCGAATACGTGGTCCAGGGTCCTCCCCAGCAGGTACCGGCCCTTGCCAGGCTGGCCGCGCCAGCCCATGAGAAGAAGGTCGGGGGGCTCGTCGTGGATGGCGCGCAGAATCTCGGTGCCCGCGTCGCTTCCGGCGAGAACGGTGACCGAAGCCTCCTCAACGCCCATGGAGGCCGTGCATCCGTCTGGGATGTCCAGCCAGTCTGGCTTCTGGCCAGAAGCCGTCACCGACAGGATGGACAGCCGCCCTTCGTGGGCCGCAGCGAGGTCGCAGCCGATCCTGATCAGCGAGTCCAGCTCATCCTTCGCACCAATTGCCACGGCAACGCGGTATGGTGTGTCTTCGGGGTCCTGTTTCATGTTTTACCCCTCACGTGCCCTTCGGGCGCGATCCCGCCAGGATATGCGGAGAGAACCCGGCAGGAAGCAGTATAGCCGTGAAGGGGAATGATGTCAAGAGGCGTGGCTCCTTCAGCAGATCTTTTGCTCCTTGCCAGGCCGCGGCCTCGAACCGCGCCCTGAGCCGGCCATTGATGCCGACCGGCAGCCCCTTGACGAAAAACGAAAGGCCATTGTATAATCTCTTCCGGGGCGGCGATGGACGTCTGCCACAGTTGTGTCCCGCGGGTTCTTTGTGCTAGCCGGCCCTGCCTCCTTGGCACGACATAACTTGAACATAGCATGCAGGCAGGGTCGGCCACGACGCACATCGAGTTGTCATGCAGGCCAGCCACGTCTCCGGCCGTGTCAGCCTGTGCAGAAAGGAGGTCATCTCGTGCTTTTCAACTCCTGGAATGCGGTTCTGCGCACGGTGGTAATGGGGGTGCTGGCCTACGTGGCCCTGGTCTCCTTGCTGCGTGTGTCGGGCAAGCGCACGCTGTCCAAGATGAATGTCTTTGACCTGGTGGTCACCGTCGCCCTGGGCTCGATCATGGCCACGATCCTGCTTTCCCAGGACGTGGCGCTGGTCCAGGGGATCGCCGCTTTTGCTGTGCTTATCCTCCTGCAACTCGTCGTGACGTGGCTGTCGGTCCGCTGGCCGGCTGTGCGCAAGGTCGTCAAGGCCGAGCCCACGCTCCTGTTTTACCGCGGGCAGTTTTTGCCGGATGCGATGACCCGGCAGCGCGTTTTGGAGGCCGAGGTTTGGGCCGCCATCCGTGAATCGGGCATCGCCTCCATCGACGGCGTCCACGGCGTCGTGCTCGAGACCGATGGCACGTTCTCCGTGGTCCAGCCGCCCGGCGACGGTCCCCAGACCCCCCTTCTCAACGTGAATGGTTTCCCGGGGGACCAGGACTGATAAACAAGCAGAAAGAGAGCTGTCAACAGCGTTACGATTCAGGCCAGTGGCGACCCGTTTCTCACTGTGGCTGGCATGTTGAGTTCAGACGCACCTGGTAGCTCTCGAACACAAGGAGGAAAACATGTCTGATGTGCAAACCAAAGGCCAGGTCGAGTCCCAGATAGCGGCTATGGTCACCACGTTTGAGCGGGAGCAAATGGGACGGGGACCCAGCGAGGTACGCGTCTGGATCGTCGAGGATATTATCCTGATTCGTCTCAGAGACGTGCTGACCCCTGCCGAGGATAGACTGGTCGAGGATCCGAACGGGCGGCATTTGCTCAAGCAGATGCGAACTCGGCTGATAGAAAACAGCCGTGGAGTTCTGGAAGAGGCAGTCAAGGGCCTCACAGGCGCCTCGATGGTCAGCTTGCACAGCGACCTTAGCATACGAACAGGAGAACGCATCATCGTCTTGACCCTGGCCGAGAATCTGGAGGCTCGGTTTCATCGATAGGGACATAGGCTCTGTATTCGCTATGCTGCACAAGAAGGCGAGCATCCTGCCGCGCTCTTTTGACAGACCGGTGCCTTTGTGCTAGACTGCTGAAGGTCAACCGCATAGCCACCGCGTGGCGGACAAGGAGGAGGATGGGCTCCCAGATCGGGAGCAGATCAGCCGCCAGGTAAGCCAACACGACGCCTCAACAGCAGGCGAGTGTTGGCTTTTTGTTTGTCCCGCACCGTTTGCGCTGCCGGTTCGCGTGAATGGGTGCCCTTGAGGCGATAACGGAGCCGGCTCCCCGCGCTGCACCGTGGGGAGCCGGTGCAGAACTGATGACTGCGGAGAAGCAGATCCTGCCGAGGATGTCCTCGACAGCCGCACGCGAGGACACCGTGCTTGTGTCCCGAGCTGGGCAGAGGAGGACAAATAGAAAGATGACCCGCAAAAGATGGATCGCCATAAGCGCCCTGACGGTGCTATTGTTCCTGGCCTGTGGGGGCCTGGGCCTTGCCTACGCGGCCCAGAACATTCCTGGCGTGGCCCGTCTGTTCCGAGACACGCCTACGGCTACTGTCGAACTCGCGACGAGCACGAGTGCGGCCGTACTTCCGCCCACGGCGACCCTCACGGCGACGCCCACCGAATCCGCCATGGAGGTTCCGCCGACACGGACGCTCATCCCTTCGGCGACGGCGACGTCCCTACCGCCCACCGAGCTGCCCGAGCTTGCGGCCAGTGCCACCCCGACGCCTACCTGGACGCAGACGCCCACACCTGCCTGGACCGAGAGCGCCACACCGGTGCCGCCGACGGCCACCCCTCCACCGCCCACGGCCACGCCCACGCCGCGACCGCAATGGATCGCTTTCGAGAGCCAGCGCGGCGGAAACAACGACTACGAGATCATGGCCATGGCCCCCGACGGTTCACGGTTAACCAACCTCACCAACTCCTGGGCCGACGACGTAGCTCCGGCCTGGGCTCCCGGCGGGCGCCGGATCGCCTTTGTATCCTTTCGAGATACAGCGGCTGGCAAATGGGGCATGGGCAACGGGGCAATCTATGTCATGCCCTTCGATCCGGCCAGCGGCCAGAGCGGCGAGGCCCACCGGGTGACCGACGACGGGGGCAGTGAGGGCTGGCCCACCTGGTCGTCCGACGGCCAGCGCATCGCCTTCCAGAGCAACCGCGGCGGAAACTGGGACATCTGGATCGCCAACGCGGACGGAAGCGGTCTGGCGCAGCTTACGCGGCACCCGGCGGACGATCGTTACGCTGCCTGGTCGCCCGACGGCTCCAGGATCGCCTTTACCTCTCAGCGTTCCGGGAACGAGGACGTCTGGGTCCTCGACGTGCAGGCTGTCCTGACCAGCGGAGATGACTCGAGTGCCGTCAACTTGACCAATTCGCCGGGCCAGGACCGCTATCCCTTCTGGTCGCCCGACGGCAAGCAGCTCACGTTCAATACCAAGCGGGATGGCAACTTTGAGGTCTATATCATGAACAGCGACGGCTCTCAGCCCCGCAACGTCTCGAACTCGCCGAAGAGTGCAGAGGGGCTGGCCGACTGGGCGCCCGGTGGCCAGCGGCTGGTGTTCTACAGCGATCGCAGCGGCAACAAGGAGGTCTATATCCTGGATCTGGCCTCTGGGGCCTGGACCAACATCAGCAACCATCCGGCCAGTGACGAGTTCTGCGTCTGGTCGCCTTGAGCATCCGGCCATGACGGAACGAAAGCAGCCACGGCTCGGCGTCCATTGGACACTGGTCGCAGTCTGCCTTGCGGCGGTCGCCTACGCGGCCTATATGTCCGCCTTTTCTATCGTCAGGCACGATGCCTTTCTGACGAACCGGGCGGATCTGGGCCACTTTGACCAGACGCTGTGGAACACTCTCCACGGCCAGTTCTTGATCCGCACCGACGGCGGACAGCAGATGATCAGCTTGACCGATCACGTCGAGCCAATCCTGGCTCCCCTGTCGCTCATCTACCTGGTCTGGGAAAACGTGCGGGCGCTCTTGATCTTCCAGACGGCGGCCATCGCCCTGGGCGCGCTGCCGGTCTACTGGCTGGCCCGCGACGAGCTGCTTGGCGCTCGCTGCTCGGCCTCGGTTGCGCGGCTGGCCGGGTTGGTCCTGGCCCTGGTCTATCTCCTGTTTCCCGGGCTCCAGGCGGCGAACCTGACCGAGTTCCATGCCACGACGTTGGTCGTGACGCCCATGCTCCTCGCCTTGTACCATGCTCGCCGCGGTCGGTATGGTCCCATGTGGCTGTGGGCGGTAGTCGTCATGATGGTCAAAGAAGAGATGCCCTTGTTGACCCTGATGCTCGGGCTGTGGCTCTTGTTCATCGGCAAAGCACGCAGGCAAGGCCTGGCGCTGGCCGCTGTGAGCCTGGCCGGGTGTGCCGTCGCCGTGTTTGTCATCACGCCACAGTATGCTCACATCGAGTATGGCACCGATCAGTCTGTTCACTTCGAGCGCTATGCCGCGTTCGGAGACTCGCCCGGCGCCATCATTCGAACGGTGCTAACCGATCCGGGCCTGGTCTGGCGGACGGTCAGCCAGCCGGATCGAGTCTCTTACTTGTTGGGGCTGCTCGCCTCGGGTGGCCTGTTCATATCCCTGTTAGCCCCCGAGGTGCTGCTGCTGGGCTTGCCGATCATGGCAGCGAATCTGCTCAGCAGCTACGACGCCATGATCTCGGACGCCTATCACTACACGGCGCCCGTGGTCCCCTTTTTCATGGCTGCGACGGCCGTCGGCCTGGCGCGCCTTGCCCGGCTGGCGGGCCGCCGGCAGCGCGGGCAGGCAGCCGCCGTCCTCGGCGCGGCGGTTGTGCTGGCGGGCAGCCTGGGCTACCATCGCTTCCACGGCTACACACCGCTGGCCAGGAACCTGGACTGGCCCCAGGTCACCGACCATCACCGCCTGCTCGAAACCCGCTTCGCCCCCCAGATCCCGCCCGACGCTGTCCTGGCCACGACGGCTCCCCTGTTCCCCCACCTGGATCACCGGGAGCGCATCCTGCAACTGCCCAGGGTCGACGATGCCACCTGGGTGCTGATGGACGGCGCTTCCTACGCGCAGATGCACCCCGCGCGGCTGCGGCAGCGGTACGAGGACCTCATCGCCAGCGGGGCCTGGTGCATTGTGGATGCCGCTGATGGCTACGTGCTCCTGGCGCGGCGTGATGAAGCCAGTGGCGATTGCTTGCGCGAGCTACCCGACGACTTTTACGACTTTGCCCGCGTCGACGACCCTCAGCCCCAGGTCCGGGTGGAGGCCGAGTTCGGGGGGCAGTGGTGCCTGCTGGGCTATGACGTGATGAACGTCCCTCAATGGCGGCGGGTTGGCCTGCGGTTGTACTGGACCCGAACCGCCGCTGCGCAGGCGCCGGACCCGGCCGTGCCTTCGGTCAGGCTCTATCCATTCTGGCTTGGGGAGGGCGGCGAGGTCATCGAGACCCCCGATCAGCGGCCGCTGGTGGAGCCCATCTGGTATCCGCCCGAGCGTTGGCAGCCCGGCGAAGTCATCGTGACAGAGATGATGCCCTGGGATATCGGCCCGGTGTTCCGGCTCGGCGTTGCAGTCCTGGACGGCGCCGGGCGCCGGCTCCCGGTGCGGCTGGAAGCGTCGAGTGAGCCGGCCTACGCTATGGACGGCTCCACCTGGCTGCGGCTCGGCGTCTACCACTGGCACGAAGGCCGGGTCCGCGCGTTGGACACCGGTGCGCCGCTGAAGCAGCGGGCACATGTCGAGTTCGACGGGCGCCTGGCGCTTGTCGGATTCGAATCGCACCCAACTCGGCTGCGGCCGGGCGACGATCTGGATCTGCGGTTGCACTGGCGGGCCACGGTACAGGTCGAACAGGACTATACGGCCTTTGTCCACTTGTTGAACAGTGCAGGCGAGCGCGTGGCGCAGCACGACGGCCCGGCTAACTTTTACGGTCACTTGCCGACCACCCTCTGGCAGGTCGGCGCGCCCGTGCTGGACCAGCGCACGCTGTCCTCAACCGCCGAATTGGCGCCAGGGATGTACGACGTGGTCGTCGGTTGGTACAAGCCCAAGACGGGCGAACGGCTCCGGCTGCCTGGTGGAAGCACTAGCTACCATGTGGCCCGGACCCGTCTGGAATGACCACCGGCCGGCCAGATCCGGTCATGGGCGGCTGTTTGTCCACAGATGGATCACGAGGTATAATGGCATGACCTGGAGTGGCATACAATAACCTGTGTATAGGCACCAGAGATTGGCAAAGCAACGATCCATTTACCTTTTTCTATTCTGGTTCAGTGTGCTGGGCCTGTTGGCCGCAGGGTGCACGCCAGCGCGCCCGGCGCCCACCCCAACCCGGACGCGCATCGCCCTGGCCCTGCCTACAAACACCTTTACCCCAACGGCTACGCCTGAGCCCACTTTGAGCCCGACTCCGGCTCCCACCGACTCGCCGACCCCTGTTCCACCCACGCCACTGCCGCCAACGCCCACCAGCAGCCCTCTACCGGCGGCCACCGAGCCGCTTCCCGCGCCCACAGCCGAGCCGCCATCTGCATCCGCCACCCTGCCTGCGCCTTCGCCCACCAATCCGCCGCAGCCGACGGTGACACCGGTGCCAGCGGCTCGACCCCCGCTGCCGCCGCGCGAAGGGGGTGAGTGGGACATGGAGGCCGGCTTTGTGGCTGGGTCCTCGCCCCTGGGCGAGAACTGCCCGGGCTGGGCCGTAGCGTCCGGCTGGTCGGCCTTTGTGTCGCCCGGGAATCCGGCATCGTCCTGCCTCAACGAAAACAAGAACCTGGACAATGTGCACAGCGGCCAGCGCTCGCAAGAGATCACCTTTGACTTTATCAACGCAGAAGGGGGTATCTTCCGCCGGGCGCAGACCATCCCCGGGCATCGCTATCGCATCGAGGCCTGGGGCAAGCACATTCGCAGCGCCTCGGCGGTGGTCTTGTCGCTGGGCGTGGACCTTGGCGGTGGAGAGGACTGGCGAGGGGACTCGGTAGTCTGGTATCCGTGGGACGAGACGCAAGAGGATGCCTGGGTGCACACGCAGGTCACGGTTCGGGCCACGGGCGAGGCGCTGACGCTGTTCCTGAAAGGCTACCACCCGGTAGCCGTGCAGGGGGGCGCCACGCTCTTTGACGACGTCCGGGTGTTGGACCTGGGGCCGTGATCCTCATTTGGCAGGAGGCTGACCGTGGACAAGATCAGATGCAGGGTCGGCATCACCGTGCGCAATGAGAAAACCAGCATCCCCTGTTTGCTCAACGTTGCGGGCAGGGTGCCCCTCAAGGTGGATAACTGATGGCGACCCAACGGCTTATCGATCGGCCCGAAGTGACGCAGGTGCTGTTCTATCCCCGGCGGGAGGAGGCATGGGAGCATGGACCGTCGAACGTTCAGGTGCTCACCGTCCAGGTTGAGGCCGGCATCCACGTCGGTAGCCGTCTCTACCCCGCCGGCCCGGAAGCGCCGCTGATCCTGTACTTTCACGGCAACGGCGAGATCGCGGCCGACTATGACGACCTGGCTCCGATCTACAACCGGCTGGGCATGAGCCTGCTGGTGGCCGACTACCGTGGCTATGGCGTGAGCGGTGGCAACCCCACGGCCAACCATCTCCTGACCGACGCGGTGGTCGTGTTCGACTCGTTGCACGACCTGCTGGCCGACCGGGGGTTGATGCCTGCCAGGCTGTACGTCATGGGACGCTCGCTAGGCAGCGCGGCGGCCATAGAAGTGGCACGGCACGCCGGCATACGATTGGCCGGGCTCGTCGTCGAGAGCGGTTTCGCCGACACCTTTGCGCTCCTGGCCCGGCTGGGCTTGTGGGTGCAGGGCGCCGACGAGGGGCGCGATGGCTTTGGCAACGCAGCCAAGATCGCCCAGATCGGCACGCCCACGCTGATCATCCACGGCCAGAACGACGTACTCATCCCGCCCGGCGACGGCGAGGAGCTATACCGCCGCTCAACAGCCGCCGACAAACGCCTGGTCCTGATCCCTGGCGCCGGTCACAACGATCTGATGTGGGTGGGCGATGTTGCCTACTTTCAGGCGCTCGAAGCCTTTGTCGTTGGCGATGCTGCTCAATAAAGAGCGCATGTTTGCTGAAACGGAGGGGATTCATGCCCGAGCTACCCGAGATCACCGTCTTTGCCCATGATATGCAAAAGGAGCTGGTCGGCAGGACGATCAGCGCCATCGACGTGCTCCAGCCCAAGTGCCTGAACGTGCCAGAGGCCGAGTTCCGTTCAGCGTTGACTGGTGCCGAGATTCTCTCGGTCACGCCTCATGGCAAATGGCTACAGGTACGGACAACCCAGGGCTGGCTGCTGCTCAACCTGGGGATGGGGGGCGAAATCCTGTTGACGGATCGAGACCACTTGCCCGAAAAAGTCCGGCTGATTCTCGACCTGGCCGATGGAGCGTGCCTGGCCATCAACTTCTGGTGGTTCGGCTACGCCCACTTTGCCGCCGACCCGGCCGATCACCCCATGGTGGGCAAGCTGGGGCCGCACTTCATGGATCTATCCCTCGACGACTTTCGGGCGCTCCTGACCGGACGGCGCGGCGCCATCAAGACCTTTCTCCTGGACCAGTCGCGGGTGGCGGGCATCGGCAACGTCTACGTCCAGGACCCGCTGTGGAAGGCACGCATCCATCCTCTGCGCCCCATCCCTACCCTGACTGACGGGGAGATCGAGGCGCTGTACCAGGCTCTGCGCCAGAACTTCCAGGACAGCATCGACCAGGGAGGCTTTGCCTACGAGCAGAATCTGTACGGCCAGAAGGGGAGCTGGAACTGCTTCGAGGTGGGCTACGGGGAGGGGCATCCCTGCCCGCGCTGCGGCACCGTCGTGCAAAAGATCAAGACGGGTAGCACGGCGAGCTACATCTGCCCGGGCTGCCAGAGGTTATAGCGAGGTGTTTATGAACAAGGCGGCAAGGCTCGATGCGCTACTGGCAGAGGCGACGGTCGACTGCTACAACGAGGAGTGGCTGGAAGTGCCCCAGGATATCCTGGACTCTGTACGACTTGGCGTGAACGGGCTGAAGGTGGAGATGGCTGTGCATCTGGTATGCCGAGGAGCGGCTATCGATCGCCAAGGACTTGAGCTAGCTGGCGGGTATGGCCCTACCTGCCTTTCCTTCGCTAAAGGAGAAGCATCCACATGAAAAAGATATCGGTATTCAACCACGTGACTATTGACGGCTTCTTTGCTGGGCCCAACGGTGAGATCGATTGGTTTCAAGCGGTCCATGACGACGAGTGGAACAGGTACGCTCAGGAGCATGCCGACTTGTCACACAACACGCTGATGTTCGGCCACACAACCTATCAAATGATGAAGAGCTGGTGGCCCACGCCTACCGCAATGAAAACGGACCCGCATATGGCTGAGGTAATGAACAACAGCCCGAAGATCGTCTTCTCAAGATCGCTTCAGAGCGTTGATGACGAGCCGAACTGGAAGAACACGAGGGTGTTTCGTCAAATGGACCAGGGCGAGTTACGGAATCTGAAGCGAGAGGAGGATATTACAATTCTAGGGAGCGGCACCATCGTCCAACAGCTCGCCAACCTCGGGCTCATTGATGAATATGTGCTGATTGTTGTACCTATCATTCTCGGTGAGGGCAAGCCGCTCTTCAAAGACGTTCCCAAGACCAACCTAAGGCTCGTCGAACAAAGGGCGTTCAGGAATGGGATCGTATTGTTGCGCTACCAGCCCTATCCCTCATAGCAGCCGATGGCTGGCTCTGAACGAAGTGCCTGCAGAGCCGCTTCCCGCTGTGGAAGGCACGGGTCCATCCCCCTACGTAGCAACAAGTGGAGAGGGTGTCATGTGTGCTGTCCACAACACCCTCTCCGTCTATTCTTTCATCTCTTGTGCACGATCAATCTGCCGGGGTCGAGGCGCGCCAGCTAGAAACCGCACCCCGGCGGTTGAGTGATGCTGGCCGGGCATGCGCCCGTTCCCACCGGGAACGGCACGATCAAGCCCACATCGTAGGACAGCATGAGCAAGGCATCGCTGGAATTGACCAGCCCATCTCCATTGACGTCGCCACAGTTCATGGGGCAGAATTGCGACGTATTCATACCCGCATCCGCCGACAGGACGAGCAAAGCGTCGCTCGAGTTCACGTCCCCATCGCCGTTGACGTCGCCCAGCGTGCCAGGGCTCACCGTCACCTGCCCGTCGGTGATGGTGAGCAGGGGCAGGAGATTGGTAAAGTCGGCCAGCGCGGCCATGGCCGAGTACTCCAGGTCGAGGGCGCTGGTTCCTGCGCCGATGGCGTGGAGGGTGACCTGGAAGGTTACGATATTGCCCGTAGCGCCGTCGAGTTTCGCCCCGTTGAAAACAATCTGCCCGGAACCCACATTGGCGGTGTTCACCGCGCCGGTGAAGCCGGCCAGGGGTCCTGAGTAGCTGTCGAAGGCGAGGACCGCCGCGTTCCATGCCAGGGAGGCCGTAAAGCTGCCCAGGACGTCATAGGGCGCCTCGACCTCGGACATGTCGACGTTGATGGTGACCACCACGGACTCGCCGGCGGTGAGGGTGCTGTCGGACGGCGTGGCCGCGGAGGACACGTTGCCGGCGACCGCGGCAAAGTTGGCAGTGACGCTCCTATCGGCGGTCATGGTGACCGAGCAGGTGCCGCTGCTACAGTCGCCGCCCCAGGAGCTAAAAGCGTAGCCGGTGTTGGGCGTAGCCGTCAGGTTGACCACGGTGCCGTAGGGATAGTTGTGCACGCCTTCAATGGGGTTGGTCGTGCCCGCTCCGCTCGGATTGACGGTGATGGTCAGGTCATGGGTGATCTGCGCAAAGTGGGCCGTGACACTGCGGTCCGTATCCATGGTCACCGAGCAGGTGCCACCGCCCGTGCAGTCGCCGCTCCAGTGGTCAAACTCATACCCCGTGTTGGGAGCAGCCGTGACGTTGACCACGCTGCCCCCTTGGTAGGTATGCACGCCGACGGCCGGATTGGTCGTGCCGCCTCCCGTGGGATCCACAGCCATGGTCAGAGTATGGGTGGGGATGGCGACAAAGTGGGCGGTGACGGACTTGTCGGCGTCCATGGTGACCGAGCAGGTACCACTGCCGGTGCAGGCGCCGCTCCAATGGTCAAACTCGTACCACTGGTTGGGGGTGGCTGTGACTTCGACGGTCTGGCCCTGCGGGTAAGTATGGGTGCCCGCCGCCGGGCTGATGGTGCCACCCGCGGCCGGGTCGACCGCCGTCGTCAGAACGTGCGTCGGGCCGCTGATGTAGGGCTCGATGGTGTACGAGTGCGAGACCCCTGTCTGGTTGGAGCGAACGTATTCCACCGTGGTCTGGTTGGGCGTCACCGTCACCCGCAGGTGGCCCGAGTTGCCGATTACCCGCTCGGTGTACGGATCGCTCTCGCTGTAGTAGTTGAAGTCGAGCCCGATGCTGGGCCGCGGCATGCTCTGGTAGACGATGCCATCGCGCACCTCATAGGCGTACTGGTGATCGTGGCCGTGGAAGAAGGCGCTGACGTGGTTGTCAATCATCAACTGGCGGATTGGGTCCGCGTCCCAGCCCGGACGCTTGGCAGTCCAGCCCCAGGTTGTGCCATCGGCATTGTAGCCACCCCACTCGAACATGTGCGCCGGTACTGCGCCGCCACGTACATAGTTCTGCGTCCCGCCCAGCATGTGGTGGGCGAATATGAACTTGTACTTGGCGTCGCTGTTCTCCAGAACCTGCTTCAGCCAGTTGTACTGCTGTTGTCCCAGGGTCCAGTTCCAGCGGTCGCCAGCCGCCGGATCGTCGCTGCTTTCTCCCGCCGTGGCCCCGTACGGATTCTGCATCGTATACTGAAATGGGTCAAAGACAACAAACAGCACATCGCCCCACGTCCAGGCGTAATAGTCCTCGCGATACTCGTCACCGTAGGTCACTTCGTCGATGGCCGCCAGGGGATCGGTATTTCCTGAGTAGAATCCCCCTGGGCCTTCGTCGATCGGGGTGGGGTAGTACCACTTGCGTGCCTGGATGCTGGCCAGAGCGATGCTGAACGGAGTGTCGTCCAGATTCCAGCCCTCTTCGTTCTCATGGTTTCCTGGCATCGTGAATATTCCCGCCGAGTGGCCGATGCCATCCAGATACAGTGAGTCGCGTTGCGCCAGGTAGGCATTGTTGACCGCAATTTGCGTCGTCATGTTATCCACCATGAAGGTATCGCCGAGGTCGATATGGAAGTCAGGGTGGTCGGCAGCAACGTTTTGAATGGCCTGTTGGTACTGCGCATTGTACATCGCATGCGAGTCGGAGATGATCGTAAAGACAAACGTGCTCCCCTCGTCCCGTTGCGTCCAGAACGAGTGCTCTGCCCGCACCACCCAGTCCGTCTCCCCGGGCAGGTGGTAGCGCATGCGGTAGTAGTACCTGGTATTGGCGGTGAGCCCGCTGATGACGACCTCATGGGGCTGTCCACCCGTGGCAGTTGCGTCTGCGGTCTGCCCGGTGTACTCTCCTGGAGCCGTCCCGTATTGGTAGTGATACTCGATCGTGCTGGCCGGGACGATATTGATCGTGATCGACGTGTCGGTGGGTTTGCCGAGCAGTTCCTCAGCGGTGAACGTGATCGCCGTCGCCGCCTGCATGGGGGTTATCGAGCCCGCAAGCAGCGACAGGGCGATGAGCAAGGTCGTCAAGAGCCTCGCGGCCCTGTCTATGTGACGGCGATGCAGAGCACCCTTCCGGACCTGGACAAGCAGAGACAGACAGTGTGACATAGTGCCCTCCTGAGGCTTGCCGCATTTTTCGATGATTGGTGAAGGCAATGGGGAGGCCTGTACGACCGCCCCATTGCCCTCTGTTGTTCACGGAGAGGACCGCTCCATCCAAGATCCGAAGCTTGATGTGAGAGCATCCTCCGTCCTGCTCATGACAGTTGGACTAGTTCACGACGATGGGCAGAAAGATCTGCCTCTGGATAGTCCACGTGTAGCTGGCCGGCGTTGGGTCAGTGTTGCCCACAGCATCGATGGCTCGTACCTCGAAGGTGTGGATGCCATAATTCAACCCGGTATAGGTCCATGGGCTGGTGCAGGCACTGAACGTGCTGCCATCCAACCGGCACTGGAAGGTCGACCCGGCCTTGGTGCTGGTGAAGCTAAAGCTGGCACTGGCGCTGTTGCTCGGGTCGTCCGGCTGGTCAGTGATGGTAGTGTCGGGCGCAAGGGTGTCGATGGTCCAGGTGTAGCTGGCCGGCGTCGGGTCAAGGTTGCCGGCAGCATCGACGGCCCGCACCTCGAAGGTATGCTCGCCGTCGGTCAGGCCGCTGTACGTCTGCGGACTGGTGCAGGCAGTGAAGCTGCCGCCGTCCAACCGGCATTCGAAGGTCGACCCGACCTCAGTGCTGGTGAAGCTGAAGCTGGCGTTGGCGCTGTTGCTCGGGTCGTCCGGGTGAGCCGTGATGTCCGTGTTCGGTGGTACGTTGTCGATAAAGTGCGCCGTGACGGTCTTGGCCTCGTTCATCGTGACCATTGTGCTGGCGGAATTGGGATCCGCAACGTCGCCCTCCCAGTAGTCAAACTCGTAGCCGGTGTTGGGCATGGCCGTGATGTCGACAACGGTCCCTGCCGCATAGCTGTGGGGGCCAACTGCCGGATCGGTCGTGCCTCCTCCAGTCGGACCCACTGCCATTGTCAGGGTGTAAGGGCCCGCGGAAGCCGCGTCAACCTGACCATCGTTGACCGTGAGGATCGGCATCAAGGACTGAAGGGTGTAGGCAGCAGCCATTGCCGAGTATTCCAGGTTGAGGGCGCTGGTCCCCGGCCCAACGACGTCAAAGGTGATTTGGATGACCACGACATTGCCCGTGGCACCGTCCTCATTCGCCCCGTCGAAGGCAATCTGCCCGATTCCAACGTTGGCGGTGTTTACCGCGCCGCTGAAACCGCTCGGAAGCCCAGCGTGGCTGTCATAAGCGAGGACCGCGGGGTTCCAAACCAGAGATCCGGTAAAGCTCCCCAGCCTGTGAGCAGGCGCAGCGGACATGTCGATGTTGATGGTCACGACGATCTGGTCGCCGGCCTCAGGCTCGTCGTCTGATGGAGTCGCCGTCGATACCACTTCGTTTTCGGAGCTTACGACATAGTTTACGGTGGCGGTGCGCGCGGCAGCGGGCATGGTCACCTGGTTGGTGGTGGACGTGCTGGAATTGTTGTCGGTGCCGGTCCAACTGTCCACGGTCCAGCCGGCGTCAGGCGAGGCGGTGAGGCTGACGACAGCGCCTGCCACGTACTGCCCGGCGGAGCAGCCGGCGGAGCTGGATGGGTTGGCCACGGGGTCGCTGCCGCTGCCGGTGTGGTTCAACGTCAGGGCGTAGCAGGTGGGTGCACTGCTTACCTCAACCTGGCTATCGGTGACCGTGAGGATGTCCAGCAGCCTGTTGAACTCCTTCGCGCTGGACATGGCCGTGTATTCCACGTCGAGGGCACTGGTCCCAGTTCCCACCACGTTAAACGTGATGGTCAGAACGATGACATTGCCCGTGGCCCCGGTAGTGTTGATTCCATTGAAGATGATGATCCCGGCATCCGCATTGGTGTCATTTACTTCACCCATGAAGCCAGCGGGCGGGCCACCGTGACTGATATAATCGAGGATCGCCGGGTCCCAGGCGAGCGAGCCAGTATAGCTCCCCAGGTAGTTGTCAGGCTCATCGACGCCGGTCATGTCGATGTTGATCGCGACCGTAATCGTATCGCCCGTAGCTGGCGTAGCATCTGAAGGGGTTGCCGTCGATGTTATGGTGCCTGTCTGGGCATTGACTGGAACACCCCCGACCATCAGGCTGCCGAGGACCATGGCAACCACCACCAGTAGCCGCAAATGAAGCAATCTGTGTTCGGATTTCATCTTTCTAGCTCCTCTTTCATACGTGTATGACTTGTGCTCGTGCGTCACCGCCCAATCAGTTGCATCCCGGGGGCGGGGTTACGTTAGACGGACATGTACCTGTGCCTAGTGGGAACGGAACGGTCTGGCCGGAGTCGTAGGTGAGGGTGATCAGGGCGTCGGTGGAGTTAACGACCCCGTCTCCGTTGACGTCGCCGCAATTCATGGGACAGAATTGCGACGTGTCAATTCCCACATCCGAAGTCAGCTCAATGAGAGCATCATCGGAATTAACCTGCCCATCCCCATTTACATCGCCCAGCATGGAAGTCACGACGTTGGGCAGGATGGTATAGGTGCCGTTGGCTGCCGGCGACGTCTGGCCGACACGGTAGTACTGCACCGTCGTCTCATCCGGGGCGACTGTCACGCGCAGGTGGCCCGTGTTGGGCAAAGCCTGGATGGTGTAGCCATCACCCGTCGCGTACATGTTGAACCCACTCTGTCCGTTGCCCCAGCCGGACGTGGGTACGGACTGGTAGACGACCCCATCCCGCATCTCGTAGGCGTACTGGTGATCGTGTCCGTGAAAGACGGCGCTGACGCCGGTTTGCACCAGGATCTGGTGGATCGGGTCATCTCCCCATCCGGCCCGCTCGATACTCCAGCCATCGGTGGTGCCGTCTTCATTCTTTCCACCCATCTCGACCATGTGCACGTGGTTGGCGCCGGCGTGGCCATAGTCCTCTTGATTGCTCAGGCTGGCATCGCAGAGCAGTTGATGGGTAAAGATGAACTTGTACTTGGCGGTGCTGTTCTGAAGCGTCGTCTTGAGCCAGTTGAACTGCGCCTGCCCCAGGGTCCAGTCCCAACTGTCGCCGGAGCCCGTGCCGTTGGTTTCGCCGCCGCCAGGATCGGTGACGTACGGCTTGGTCGTTGTGTACCAGTACGGATCGATCACGACGAACAGCGCATCTCCCCAGGTCCAGGCGTAATAGTTCTCGCGCCTGCCGTCGCCGTCAATATAGGGCAATGTGCTGTTGTCGCCAGTGTAGAACCCGTCCGGAACTGGCATCGGGAAGTACCTTTTCTGCGCATTGACGCCGATCACCGGCAGGCTGTCCTCAGGCGGGCCGTCATCGTTCGGCGTGCCGTCCACGTGCCAGCCCTCCCGCTGCTCGTGATTGCCCGGCACCAAGAAGACCGGCCGCGACCCGCTAAAAATGTTAAAGAATTGTAGCTGGTCCTCGTAGGCGGCCTCGGCCGCAGAGACATCCCCTGGACTCAGGCCGCGTATGGCCACGGTGTCGCCCAGGTCGAGATGAAAGTCGGCTGCCCCGCGATTGACGACGTCATTGCAGACACTCGTCCACGTGGCAGCGCTGCCCATCACAATGTTCACGTGGGAATCGGAGGTGATGGTGAAAGAGAACTCGCTGCCGGCAGCCCGCGCCGTGTAGAACGAGTTCTCAGGCCGGTTCGACCAGGTGCTCCCACCGTCCTCGCTGAAGGCCATGCGGTAGTAATACCTGGTGTTGGGCGTGAGGCCGCTGATGACCACTGACGTGGGCGTTCCGGCCGGGGCATTGATCTCGGACGTGGCCGACCACGGGCCCCCGGACGTGACGCTATACTGGTAGTAGAGCCGGATCGCCGAGTTGGGAACGACGGTGACGGTGACAGAGGTGGCGGTCGGCCGGGTGAGCAGCTCCGTTCCCAGCCAACTAACCTGCGCACGGCTTCTGGTGTGGGAACCCAAGCCTAGCACCCCCAGGCCCACTACCCCACCGGTAAGGCGCAGAAAATCGCGCCGCGAGAAATGATGGTTCGGCATTTTGCCCTCCTTTGGCTTGCTTCGTTTGGTTGATCCGACTGACCAAAAATAGCCCATCGCGGCCCAGCCGACCACTCAGGTGCGCAGCCCGCCGGCTGAGTTACAATGGGGCGGACGCGGAACCGCTCGCGTTGAGCGCCGACGTCAGCAGCAACGCCGAGAGGACTATCCAGCCAACCATGCGCCTTTGGTTCATTGTCAGCTCTCCCTGTCCGCCCCATTCACACCGTCTGTTACTTCATGTGCCTTGTTCAGCTCGTTCCGCGTGCTTACGGCATCGGCACCCAAGACCAGCGGCTGAGGCCTGTCGAGCCGAGGGTGCATCCCGGTGGCTGGTTGATCAAGACAGGTTCCGGCACTGGCTCTCCCACCGGGAACGTGCCAACGGGCAGCCCCGCGTCATATGTCATAATGATCAGCGCATCCGTGGAATTGACCACCCCATCGCCGTCAACATCGCCATAGTTCATCGGACAATACTCGGCTGCCGGCAGTCCCACGTCGACGCTGAGCACGAGCAAAGCATCCGAGGAGTTGATCAGCCCATCCAGATTGACGTCGCCCAGCAGGCGCAGGTAGTTCGCCCCGGCGGCATGGGCACCGTCAGGCATGGTCACGGTGTTGGTGTCGGCCGTGCTTTCGTCATCGTCCGTGCCATACCAGCCGGCGATGCCCCAACCCAGGCCAGGGGCTGCCCCACTCAGATTGATCGTCTCGCCGGCTACATATTCTCCTGTTGGGCAACCGGTCGAGTTGGCCAGATCGGCCACCGGATCAGTACCGGTGCCAGTATGCCCCAGGGTCAGGGCGTAGCAGGTTTCGGCCACGGGCACGATTTCGATACCGCGAATAGCAGCGTCGCTGACCTGTGCCGTGAGGTCAATGCCGAGTACGCCGTCGCTAACCGTCGTAGCCACATTTTCCGTGACCGCGATGTCTTCGCCCCCCGCTGCGACAAAAACGTCATAGTCATCGAACACCAGCACGTCCTCGACAGTAATGTCGAATTCTCGCTGGCCCGCCGAAGAGAAGTAGTGTTCTGCAAAGTGCAGTCGGACGTTGTAATCTCCGTTAGGGACGGCAAAGTCATAGCTCATCGTTTGTCCTGCCGTTCCCCTGATCAATACTGTCTGGAACAGCGCCAGTGGCAGGTCTGGGTCAACGTTCGACAAGTCGATAACGTCGGTCGTCGATCTTTCATCCTGTACATTCGATACCGTCAGGCCGGGGATGGTGTCCAGGCCCGGGTAGTGGAGTCCCAGAATGTCCGGATCTGGGTCCGTGAGTGTATCGCCTCCACAGTTGACGCGATAGCAAGGAGTGCCGGGAGGCAGTGCGTCAAACTCGGCCGTGACCGACTTGTTCCCGTCCATGGTGATGGACCACGTGCCGTCGCCGTTGTCCGTCAGGTCCGCGGCATCCGCGCCGGCCCAGCCGCTGAACACATAGCAGGCACCCGATGCCGGCGTCAGGGTGACCGTCGTCCCGGCAATGTAGGTACCGCCATCAGGGTCGAGGGTCACGCTGCCACTGCCGGTGGTGTCCACCGTGAGGGTATACTGCGGCAGCGCTACAAAGTACGCTGTCACGGTCTTGTCCTCCGTCATCGTCACCTGGCAGACGTCGGGGTCAGTGCCGGTGCACCCCCCCTCCCAGCGATCGAATTCGTACCCGGGTGCGGCCGTGGCTGTAAGGTTCACCACGGCATCCTCAGCGTACGTATGTGAGCCCGGCGATGGAACTGTCGTCCCTCCTCCGGCCGGATCGACGACTACGGTGAGGTCATAGGTTGTCCCGGCAGGGGCTGGATTGATGGCCGCCGCAACAATGACCCAGAGGCTGTTGGCGCCTGCAGTCCAGCTCATTGTTACCGTGCCGCTTGTGGCCTGCTCGGTGCTGGCCGCACCGCGCGCATTGGCGATATTTGCATTCCAGCCGCTCAGCTCGGTCTGCGCATCGCCCGGAGTCACGGCCGCCGGGGGATTGCCGCCCAGGAACAGGGTGTCGATCACGAGCTCGTCGCCGTTCAGGCCCGACAAGGTCACGGTTGGTGTGGTGTTGTTGCTGGCTGAATAGGCACCGCCGGCGACACCGAACGGGGTTGCCTGATCAGCCCCGGCAAAGTTGGCTACGCCGACAATGATCCCGGCCGTAACCGTGCCCTCCGCAAAGGTAACCCTCACCGTTCCTGGCTGGCCGGATGGTGGGTTGACCAGCCCGTAAATCGCAGCATAGCGGTAGGGCGTGGTCGTGCCATGGTCCTGTGTTACAACCGGGTTCACGGCCAGGGCTGATCCACCATCCGGGGTGAACGTCACCGAGGAGATCGTGCGCGCGTCCTGGTTGCTGTTCCAGGATACGCCAACCACCAGCAGCCGGTCGGCGCCGTTGCCAGTGGTGTGCGCCACGTCGACGGTCTGGACGTCATCAGCTGTGACAACAGAAACCGTGCCGTCCAACGTGACGCTAGCGCCCTGCGCCCGTACCTCGCGGGCAGGCGGATACTGCATGGGACCCACCATGCCCAGCAACAGGCTTACCATGACCAAGAGACAGAGGATTTGGTTGTGCTGCCTTGAAAAAACGCGGAGACCTGTTCGATTCATTTTCTCTCCTCCTTGAGAATCGAGTGGAACACGCAGGAAAACAAAGCATGCTCCAGATGGTCCTCACCCCGGGAGGGATGGGACCTGGGCAACGCAGGCGAATAGCGTCGTCCACGACCAATCCGTAGTTGTTTGCTAGCCTGGTTCGATGTAGTTTTGCTGTGAGTTATACAGCGCTATCGCGCCTCGCAACACCGGGACACCTGGTGTTCAGGCCTGAAGGAGAACACTGGAACAGCCGAACAGCTCTGTGGCTCGATCATTGGAGGTCAACTCGTTGGATTGAACCTCGGAGCAGTCGTATACTATGTTCAATTATAAACTGGACATTGGCGAAAATCACTTTAACAACACCATAGAGCCATTTAACCGTAGGCCGTGTG
>MTKX01022847.1_pt1 | contig 35960 bp, 26 predicted proteins | sample 1042771 | NCBI WGS metagenome assembly MTKX01 (sample SAMN06212183, study PRJNA360534) | anaerobic digester metagenome | biome: Wastewater treatment plant; material: sludge; isolation source: anaerobic digester fed with sludge from wastewater treatment plant | place: Denmark: WWTP Randers ...
CGAAGGTTGTTCCGCATAGCATCTCCTTGGTACAGTTTTGGTCGCTAACCTTATTGTACCAGAAGCTGCGGGCAACCTTCTGTTTTGTAAAGTACAAAGTGATAGGTAGCTAGACGGGCTCTCCGATAGGCTCCTAGGGACAAACCAATTGCTTGCGCGTTTTCTGTGCACTTGTCTGGGGAGTTCTCCAATTCGCTTCGGCACGCAAATGGTGCATCCTCCCGGTGACGCTGTTTTGAGAGGCGATAGCACAAAAGAATGGCTCCCGGTCGATCATCGTCTGTCCAGTACACTTTCCGTAGAGCCGGATAGCCCGGGCGCGCCCGGTTGTCCCGTCGAGGAGCAGCGATCGGGCAGAAAGGAGGCATGGAGCGACCAGGATGAGAGTCAGCCATTAGCCGTGGCCCATCGTGGGGCCTGATGAGGCTGCCGTGATGCAACCCAAAGGAGGCACAGATGCACACCCGAAGGCTCTTGACCCTTGTAACGCTCGCAATTCTTCTGACCCTTGGCGTTTTTCCCCTGCCCTCCACGGCCGGTCAGGCTGTCGGACCGGAACAACCACCCCGGCAAGGGGCCTGGTTGGATTCGGTGGTCTTCACACAGGCGAGCCCCGGTGAAGCATCTACCCGATTACAGGCCGGCGAGTTGGACCTGTACGCCAGCACCCTGGACAATCCGGCTCTCTTCCAGGCTGTGTTGGAGGACCCAACCCTGGCGCTTGGCGAGTTCTATGGCTCCTACAATGAGCTGACGTTCAACCCCAGCGGGCCGACCTTCCACGACGGCCGGCTGAACCCCTTCTCCAGCGCAGCTATCCGCGAGGCGGTCAACTGGCTAATCGACCGTGAGTACATCGCCCATACAATCCTGGGAGGCCTCGCCTCGCCCCGTTGGACGATTCTGGCTCGGATCATGCCCGACTACACGCGCTATCAGAGCACCCTCGCCGCCCTGGAAGCCGAGTACGCATATGACCTGGAACGCGCGCGGCAGGCCATCGGTGCCGAGATGCTGGCCCTGGGTGCTGTGCTGCAGGATGGCGTGTGGCACCATGGCGGGCAGCCCATCACCTTGATCTTTGTCATCCGCATTGAGGATCAGCGCCGCGAGATCGGTACGTACGTCGCCGGGCAGTTGGAGGCCATAGGCTTTCGCGTCGACCGCCGGTACTTGAACCGCACAGAGGCCGGACATCTGTGGGTGGAGAGCGATCCGGCCGATGGTTTGTGGCACATCTATACCGGGGGCTGGATTACCCAGGTCGTTGACCGCGACTCGGGCGAGGATTTTTCCTTTTTCTACATGCCCTACGACTATCCCATTCCTCTGCACCACGCCTACACGCCCTCGCCCGGGTTCGCCGATGTCGGGCTTCGCCTGCGCGACAAGGACTATGGCTCCATGGCCGAGCGGGACCAGTTGTTCGTCCAGGCCCTCGGATTGGCGATGAACGACAGCGGCTCGGGCTCGGTGCGCATCTGGTTGGCAGACCACACGAGCTTTGCGCCGCGGCGCGCAAACGTCGCGGTCGTCAACGACCTGGCGGGCGGCATCTACACGGCGATGTGGCCCCATGTGGCGCGCTTCGAGGACCAGGAAGGTGGCGCGCTGCGCATCGGCCAGCCGGGGCTGTTCGTCGATCCGTGGAACCCCATTGCCGGGAGCAATTGGATCTACGATGGGATGCCCATCGAGGGCACGCAGGATTCGGGGTTCCTGTTCGATCCGCACACCGGCCTGGCCCGGCCGCAGCGCGTGGAGAGCGCCGAGGTGGTGGTCAAGGCAGGTCTGCCCGTGACCAGGACCCTGGACTGGGTGGCCCTGAGTTTCGAGGACCAGATCGTCGTTCCCGACGACGCCTGGGTGGACTGGGATGCGGAAGAGATGCGTTTCATCACGGCGGCCGAGAAGTACTCCGAGCCGGTGACGGCCAATACCAGGAGCACGGTCGCCTACCCCGCCGACCTGTTCACGACGGTGACCTGGCACGATGGAAGCCCCCTCGACGTGGCGGATTTCGTGATACGCATAATCATGCAGTTCGACCCAGCCAAGCCGGAGAGCCCCATCTATGACGAGGCCCAGGTCGCAGAGCTCGAGTGGTTCCTGGAACACTTCAAGGGCGTGCAGATCGAGTCCACCGAGCCGCTGGTGATCACGACCTACGACGACAGTTTCGCCCTGGACGCCGAGAACATACCGACGGCCTGGTGGCCGAACGATGACCGTGGCCCCGGCGCATGGCACGGCGTCGGCCTGGGGGTGCGCGCCGAAGCCGCGGGAGAGCTGGCATTCTCGGCCGACAAGGCGGGCCAGCTTGGCGTTGAGTGGGCCAACTACCTGGCCGGGCCCAGCCTCGGCATCCTGGCCACGCACCTGAACGCGGCCGCGGTGCAGGGCTACATTCCATACGAGCCGACGCTGGCGCCATACGTCACCGGCGCCGAGGCGGCCGCCCGGTGGGCCAACCTGCAGGCGTGGTACGCCGCCCAGGGCCACTTCTGGGTGGGCAGCGGTCCGTTCTACGTGGGAGATGTCCAGTGGGACGTACCCTCGCTGACCCTGGAGCACTTTGACGCGTTCCCAGATCCGGCCGGGCGATGGGACGCCCTTGCCGAACTGCCGCCGCCCGAGTTGGCCATCAGCTACCCGACGGGTGCGCCGGGCAGCTACCTGAACGTCCTGGGGAGCGGCTTTCCCGCCGGCGGCACGGCGTCGGTCGCGGTGAACAACCACCTGCTGGCCGACGTGCCGGTTGACGACAGCGGCGAGCTGGCCTTCACCCTGGCGACGGACGAGGCCGACGAGGGGGTGTACCACGTCCAGGTGCGGGTCAACCCGGTGGCGGGCGTGCAGTTCGAGTTGGATTCGGCCGAGCCTGCGCGGCCGCTGGAGGGAGAACTGCCGCTGGTGACGGTCCCCGATGGGCTCATTACCTACTATGTCTACCTGCCGGTTCTCCTGCGGAGCTACTGACCACAAGCCTAAAAGCTAGCCAAGGCGGATCTACATCAGGTGCATCGCACGAACGGCACGTGCAATGCACCGGGGGCGGAAGGGTAGCGCACAACCTGGCAGGCTGTCAGAGCTGCCAGGTTGTGTTTGGTCGCCTTCGAACAACGACGCTTGACGCCCACCCGAAAGCGTGCTACAATCCAGGCCGACGTTGGCCCCGCCGCCGCGTCGTGCACCGCACCGTCGCCCCGAAACGTTGACAGCCCCCCGCCGGCTTGACCGGGCAGGGGGAACCTCAAGACAGGAGAATGCCAATGTCCATGTCCACAGGGAATACGCGCCAGACGATGGCTCGCTATTTCGAGTCGGCAGAGCCGGATGTGAGCCTGTTTGCGCCGGATGTCACCTTCACAATGATGGCCACGGGCGACACCTATCGCGGGCCGGAGCAGGTCCGGAAGATGCTCGACTATTTCTACCGGGAAGCCTTTGACGCCCGGGCCGAGGCCAGGAACGTGCTCGTCGACGGTGACCATGCCGTCTGGGAGGGCCACTTTATCGGAGAGCACACCGGCGACTTTGTCGGGCTGGCCGCTACGGGAAAAAAGGTGTGCGTACCGCTGGTGGTCCTCTACGATCTGAAGGACGGCCTCATTCACAAGGCGCGCTTTTACCTGGAGCTGCCCATGCTGCTCCAACAGATCGGCGTGGGGCAGGAGGCGTGATGGAGGCTTCAGCACTGGCCAGGAAGCTCCGCCTTCAGCCCGGTCACCGGGTTCTCATCCTGAACGCTCCCGAGGGCTACGTGGATCGGCTGCGTCCCCTGCCCCAGGGGGTGGAGCTGGCCGACACCGCCGGGGGCGAGTTCGATTTCGTGCACCTCTTTGCCCGGAACAGCACCGACCTGGCGTGGATGGTGCGCCAGGCCCTGGAGTCCATCAAGTACGATGGGTTGCTGTGGGTCTCCTATCCGAAAAAGAGCTCCGGGGTCGCCACCGACCTGAGCCGTGACGTCTTCTGGACCGCGCTGGAAGGGGACGGCCTGCGGCCCGTCATGCAAGTATCCATCGACGACACCTGGTCGGCGCTGCGCTTCCGGCCCGCCGAGCTCGTGGGGAAGTAAATCGGAACGGGATCACTCGCCGCCCCTCCGCTTCTTGCTGCCCGGCCGCTTTTGCGGTATAATGCGGCCACCATGGTCGTGCACGTCAAGTTGTTTTCTCGTTTTCGCCAGCTCTTGCCCCGGGAGGCCCGGGGCGAGGCCCAGGTCCAGGTGTCCGAGGGGGCGACCGTCGCCCAGCTCCTGGACCAGTTGGGTGTAGAGGGCCGGGTGCAGCTCATCTCTATCAACGGCCGGCCCGAGCCCAACCGGGATCGCACCCTGCACGACGGGGACCGCGTCCGCGTCTTTCCCTTTGGCGTGGGCGGCTAAAAATCCACTACATCTTTTTGCAAGGAGGCGAAATACTATGTCACATGGGTTCAATGGCAGGATCTTGCACGTGGACCTGACGACGGGCAGAATGGACGTGGAGGAGCCGGGCGAGACGTTCTATCGCCAATACCTGGGCGGCAGCGCCCTCGGCATGCACTATGCCCTCAAGCTCATTCCGCCGGGTGCCGATGCCCTGGGGCCAGAAAACGTGCTGGTCCTCAGCCTGGGCGCGACGACGGGCGCCGCCATCTCGGGGCAGAGCCGCGTCACGGCCACGGCCAAGTCTCCCCTCGGCGGGGCCATTGGCGACGCCCAGGCCGGGGGCTTCTGGCCGGCCGAGGCCAAGAGCGCCGGCTTTGACGCTTACGTGTTCACCGGCAAGTCGCCGCGGCCCGTGTACCTGTGGGTGCAGGATGGACAGGCCGAGCTGCGCGATGCCTCGCACCTGTGGGGCAAGGTCACGGGCGAGGCCGAGGCGGCCATCCGCCAGGAGCTGGGCGACGAGAAGATAGAAGTCCTGCAGATCGGCCCCGCCGGCGAGAAGCAGGTGCGCTTTGCGTGCATCATCAACATGAGCAACCGCGCCAACGGCCGCACGGGGATGGGCGCCGTCATGGGTTCCAAGAACCTGAAGGCCGTGGCCGTGCGCGGCCACCAGCGCCTGCAGGTCGCCGATCGCAAGGCCCTGACCGAGCTGGCGCGCTGGGGCGCCCAGAATTTCGAAAGCTCGAACGTCTACTCCATGGGTGTCAACGGCACCGCCGACGTCCTCGCCTTCCAGAACGAGACGGGCACGCTGCCCACCCGCAACTGGGTTAGCGGCTCCTTTGACGGGTACGAAGCCCTCACCGGCGACGCGATGTCGGACACGATCTTGAAAGAGCGCGACACCTGCTACGCCTGCGTCGTCCGCTGCAAGCGCGTGGTCGAGACCGAGTGGCAGGGCCACAAGGTCCTGCCCCATTACGGCGGCCCCGAGTACGAGACCCTGTCCACCTTTGGCTCCTACTGCTGCGTCGACGACCTGCCGGCGGTGGCCTATGCCAACCAGGTCTGCAACATGTACGGCATGGACACCATCTCCTGCGGGGCCGTGGTGGCCTTTGCCATGGACTGCTACGAGCGGGGCCTGCTCACCTCGGCCGACACCGGCGGGCTGGACCTTGCTTTCGGCAGCGCCGAGGCCATGGTCCGCCTGACGGAACAGATCGCCCGCCGCGAAGGCCTGGGCGACCTGCTTGCCGAGGGCGCGGCGCAGGCCGCGCAGCGCATCGGCCGCGGCGCGGAAGAGCTGGTGGTCGCCGTCAAGGGCAACGACCTGCCCGCTCACATGCCCGAGGTCAAGCGCAGCCTGGGGCTCATCTATGCCGTCAACCCCTTCGGCGCCGACCACCAGTCGTCGGAGCACGACCCGGCCTACGAGGGCGACTACGAGTCCTATGCCGAACGGATGGCTTCGCTGGGCCTGCTGGAGCCCCAGGAGCCCTTTAGCCTGACGCCGGAAAAGATCAAGTACGCGCTGTACACCGAGCATTTCTACAGCCTGCTCGACAGCATCAACGTCTGCCAGTTCGTGTGGGGGCCCTCGTGGCACCTCTACTCCCCCAACCAGCTCGTCGACATGGCGCGGGCGGTCACCGGCTGGGACCTGAGCCTGTGGGAGATGATGAAGGTCGGCGAGCGGCGCCTGAACATGATGCGCGCCTTTAACGTGCGCCATGGCCTGGGCCGCAAGGACGACGTCCTGCCGCCCAAGCTCGCCGAGCCCCGCGTGGGCGGCGCCAGCGACGGAATCGCCATCGATTTCGACGAGCTGGAGAAGGCCAAGGATGTGTATTATGCCATGTGTGGCTGGGACCAGGAAGGGGTGCCCACCCGCGCCCGGCTGGAGGAGCTGAGCCTCGGCTGGGTCGCCGACCTCCTGGAGTAGCACGCAGGAAAGGAGCACTGCCATGAGAATCGCCGTCCTTGGTGGCGCCGGTATGATGGGCTGCATCGCCGTGCAAGACCTGGCTTGCAGCCCGGGTGTGGACGAGGTGATCATTGCCGACCTGAGCGAGGAACGCGGCCGCCAGGTAGCCGACTACCTCGACAGCTCCAGGGTTTCTCTGGCCCGGGTGGATGTCCGCGACCACGAGGCGCTGGTGCGGCTTCTGCGCGGCGTGGACGCGTGCCTCAACGCCACGGTATACTATACCAACCTCGAGATCATGGGTGCCTGCCTGGAGGCAGGCACCCATTATACCGACCTGGGCGGGCTGTTTCACACCACCCTCAGGCAGCTCCAGCTCAGCGAGCACTTCAGGGATGCCGGCCTCAGCGCCGTGCTGGGCATGGGCAGCGCCCCCGGCGTACCCAACGTCCAGGCGCGTTACGCCGTCGACCGGCTGGACACTGTCGAGGCGGTGCGCATCTATGACGGCATCAAGCCGCCGCCGCCCGATGCCGTCGTGTTTACCTATGCCGTGGCGACCATCGTCGACGAGCTGACCCAGAAGCCGATGGTCTACCGCGACGGCCAGATGGCGGCCTGCGAGCCCCTGACCGAGTTCGAGGACTACTGGTTCACCCCGCCCATCGGCCTGCTGCCCATGCACCTGTCCCTCCACTCCGAGGTGGCCACCCTGCCGACCAGCTTTCACGACAAGGGCCTGCGCGAGTGCTTTTTCAAGATCAACTACTGGGGCATGGCCCCGGAGACGGTGGCCAAGATCCGCGTCCTGGCCGACCTGGGCTTTGCCGGGCAGCAGCCCGTGCCCCTCGGCTCGGGCGACACGGCCGTCGTGCCCCGTGATCTGATGATCGCCCTCCTGCGCGACAAGGTGCCGCCCGTCACGTCCTTCCTGGAGCCGCCGCGGAACCAGCCGCCCGACTGGACCAAGGAGATTGTCACGGAGGTGCGGGGCACGCGCTTTGGCAAGCCTGTGACCTACCGCCTGGGCACCCTCACGGTCAAGGGCGCCCTGCCCACAGGCGTCTCGCCGTCCATCGCTGCCCGCTGGCTGGCCGAGGGCCGGGTGCCGCCCGGCGTCTGGCCCCCGGAGCTGGCCATCGAGCCCGAGCCCTTTTTCGCCGAGCTGAACCGGCGGGGCATCCCGACCCAGGTGTCGGTCACAGAGACGCTGTAGGCACGGGAAGCGCGATGAATCGCGCACTACGAGCGGGTTGGGTTTGTAGTGGGCGCTTCAGCGCCGTGACCGCGCGATGAATGGTGCACAACGAGCGGGTTGGGTTTGTAGTGGGCGCTTCAGCGCCGTGACCGCGCGATGAATCGCGCACTACGAGCGGGTTGGGTTTGTAGTGGGCGCTTCAGCGCCGTGACCGCGCGATGAATGGCGCACTACGAACGGTTGGGAGTGGGGGGTCCGGCCCCAGAGAGAGAGGAGCGAGGCATGAGCTACGATACCCGGCACGTGTCGCCCGTCTGGAGTCGCATCACCGATATTGTCGTGGAACGGGGGGAGGGCGCCTACCTGTACGACGTCCACGGCCGGCGCTACCTGGACTTTACCTGCGGCATCGCCGTGACCAACACCGGGCACTGCCATCCCCGCGTCGTGGAGGCCATCCGCGAGCAGGCGGGCAGGATCATCCACGCCCAGGTCAACATTCTCTACCACGAGCCTCTCTTGCGCCTGGTGGAAGCGCTGCGCGAAGTGGTGCCTTCCCACCTGGACAGTTTCTTCTTTTCCAACTCCGGGGCCGAGGCGCTTGAAGGGGCGGTCAAGCTGGCCCGCCACGCCACGGGCCGGCCCAACGTCGTCGTCTTCCAGGGCTCGTTCCACGGCCGGACCAACCTGACCATGGCCATGACCACGTCCCGGACGGTCTACCGGCAGAACTACCAGCCCCTGGCGGCCGGGGTGTTCGTGGCGCCCTATCCCTACGCCTATCGCTACGGCTGGGACGCCGAGGAGACCAGCGCCTGGTGCCTGAAAGAGCTGCGGCACCTCCTGGCGAGCCAGACGGCCCCCGGCGAGACGGCCGCCATCGTCGTCGAGCCGGTGTTGGGCGAGGGGGGATACGTCGTGCCTCCGGCTTCCTTCCTGCAGGGCCTGCGCGACGTCTGCGACGAGCACGGCATCCTCCTCGTGGCCGACGAGGTCCAGACGGGCTTTGGGCGCACGGGCAGGTTTTTCGCCGTGGAGCACTTTCAGATCCGGCCCGACATCATGACCATGGCCAAGGGACTCGCTTCGGGCCTGCCCCTTTCGGGCGTGGCTGCTCCCCGGGCGCTGATGGAGAGCTGGATCCCGGGCACCCACGGCGGCACCTACGGCGGCAATGCCGTGGCCTGCGCGGCGGCCGAGGCCACCGTCCGGGTGCTCCAGGAGGAGGGGCTGGTGGAGAATGCGGCGCGCCTGGGCGAGGTGCTCCTGGCCGGCCTGCGCGGCATCCAGGCGCGCTGCTCGCTACTGGGCGACGTGCGCGGCCTGGGGCTGATGGCCGGCGCCGAGTTCACCCTGCTCGACGGGTCGCCGGCCGCGGCCCTGGTCAAGGAGGTCGTCGCCCGCTGCCTGGAGCAGGGCCTCTTGCTCCTGACGTGCGGCACCTACGGCAACGTGATCCGCTGGATCCCGCCCCTCGTCGTCACCCGCGAGCAGATCGAAATTGCTCTGGACATCTTTGACCAGGCCGTGACCGCCAGCGCTTGATCAAGGGAGACGCCGCCGGTTCGCAGCCGGCGGCGTGACATAAATACCTGGAGCGCAACAGCCGCTACAGCGGCACGAAATACGATTTGCACGCCCTGTCGATCATCTCGGTCGACAGCGTGGGCGGTACGTTCTTGTAGCGCGCCATGTCCAGGATCTCGTCCAGCAGGTCGCGGGCGTGGCACGCCCGCAGTGGATTGCCGGGCTTGATATAATACTCGTGGAGCAGGTAGGCCAGGCCTGATTCGTCAAAAGGCACGTTGCGCCGGGCGCATTCCCGGCGCATGATCTCGCGAAACTGGTCAAAGGTCGGGTCGCCGACGGGGATCTTGTGACGGATGCGCCGCAGGAAGGCCTCGTCCACCAGGTCGCGCGGCTCCAGGTTCGTGGAAAAGACGATGAGGACCTCGAAAGGCACCTCGATCTTTTGCCCCGTGTGCAGGGTCAGGTAGTCGTAGCGCTTTTCCAGGGGCACCACCCAGCGGTTCAACAGGTCGCGGGGGCGCACCAACTGCCGCCCGAAGTCGTCGATGAGAAACATGCCCCCGTTGGACTTCATCTGAAAGGGGGCCTCGTAGTACTTGGAGACGTCGTCCCACACCAGGTCCAGCGTTTCCAGGGTCAGCTCGCCGCCGGTGGTGATCACCGGGCGCTTGATGCGCACCCAGCGGCGGTCGTAGCGCGGCCGGCCCGAGTTGCGCGACGGGGCCTCGGGCAGGGGGCGGTGGTTGACCTCGTCAAAGACCTTGATGACCATCCCGCCTACCTCGATGGCGTAGGGGATGTACATCTCGTTGCCCAGGATCATGGCTCCGATGCTTTCGGCCATCACCGTCTTGCCGTTGCCCGGGGCGCCGTAGAGAAAGATCGAGCGCCCGGAGTTGATGGCCGGGCCGAGCATCTCCATCATGTCTTCGCTCACCACCAGGTGCGAGAGGGCCTGGCGTATTTCGCGCTCGTGGATGGAATCGGTGAGCATGGGCTGGCGCCGGAGGGCCATGTTATAGTCGGCGAGGGTCACAGGGGCGGGGCCCACGTACTGGCCCCGGTCCAGCACCTCGCGCGCGCGGGCAATGCCCTTGGCGGTGATGCTGTACTGGTAGGCCGAGCGGCCAATGCCCCCGGCGCCCTTGACCTCGCAGAACTGGTCGCGCTTCAGGAACTCCAGGACGTGCTCGATCACTCCGTTAAAGGGCAGGCGCACCTCTTCCGCCACGTCTCCGCCCGTCACGTACCCCCGGAAGTAGAGGACCTTGATGACCAGGTCCGCCAGAAACCCGAGGCTCAGGCCCGTGGCCTGGATGGATCCGGGTTCTTGCGGGACAAAGGCGTCAACAGCAGAGGAATTTTCCGCGGTCATGACAGTGCCTCCGTGATCTGGCTCAATAGGTCCTGAACGACAAAGGGCTTGACCAGGTAGCCCTCGAAGAGGTGGGCAAACGCTTCGGCCTGGCTCGGGTCTTCCATCTGGTGCTTGGCGCTGACGATGAGGACGGGAATGTGCTGCAGCGTCTCGTCGCCCTTGACCGTCTGTAGCACCAGCCAGCCGCTCATGTCGCCCATCATCAGGTCCAGGAGGACGAGATCGGCTCCCAGCTCCTGGAACTTGCGTACCCCCTCATGTCCGCCGAGGGCGGCGATGGGCTCATAGCCGCCACGCCGGACGATCAGGCTGAGCAACTCGATCATGTCGGGATCGTCCTCGATGATCATGATTCGACGCTTGCCGGTCCTGGCTTCTTCTGTCCTGTCCGCTCCCATGTCCGCGTCTCCTTCGCGCCTCCTGACTGGCGGGGCACTGCCTGGCGGGCCCGCCCCCTCACCCGCGGGCCCGTGGCCCCGAGTATAACACAGGCTCCGCATGGAGGCAATTCCTGATCCCTGTGTTTTCTACCGGCATCTGTGGAGAGGCCCGCCCGGGCGTGCCACTGTCGCCCGTCAACTTGTCAAATACTGCGGGGTAGGGTATAATACCAAATGGTTTCGGGGCGTAGCGCAGATCGGCTAGCGCGCACGGTTCGGGTCCGTGAGGTCGGAGGTTCAAATCCTCTCGCCCCGACTGTTACCAAGCACAGTCCGCACGTCAGGCAGGATGGCCGTCCGTGGCCTCTCGTTCAAGAAGACGAGAGCCGCACGGATGGCCGTTTTGTTTGTTCACCCCCGTAGCAGCCCCTCTTGCCCTCGGCGCCCGACGCCCGCCCCTCTGAAAGACGGCCAGGCCGGACCAGATTGACCACGGCGACGGCCGCATAGCCCGACGCGACCCCAATCTTGCCAATTTCCTCGTCTTGCGCTATGCTACCGTGCAATCCGATCTCCCTAATCCCTCTCCATCGCACCCGACCTGTATAACGACGCTTTCCAATCCCGACCGCAACCTGCGCCTGATCTCGGTGCCTACAATGCCGCACATCGAAGCTCATCATCGTAGACGAGGTGGTCATGAAAATGGTTGCCAAGCGGCTCTATCTATTGCTGGTGCTCGCCGGCGCCCTGGCGGTGGCCACCGCCGGAGTGGCTGCCGAGCCAACGCGGATCCACACCGTCTTCCTGCCTGTGGTCCGCTCCTCCCCGGGGCAGGCGGCCTCGAGCCCGCGCAAGGGCGTTGGCGTCGAGGTCGGTGCCGCTGTAGCCCAGGACATTCGGGACATCGGCGCTGCGTGGTGGCACAACTGGTACGTATCGCCTGACCCCATCGACGTCCCCGGCTTTGTGCCGACGGTTGGAATCCCGGAGTACATCGGCCGGCCGGCGACACCGGAAGCCGGCTGGCTACTTACCTTCAACGAGCCAAACGGGCCGCGAGACGAGGGCGGCTCTGACGTCGCGCCTCAAGAGGCGGCGGCCCTGTGGCCCGAGATCATGGCCGCCTACCCGGCCCACGATCTCCTGGCCCCGACGATGCGCACGCAGACGGCCTACGGCTACCTCGACTGGCGCCAGTGGCTCGACCGCTGGTGGGCTGCGCTGTCGCCCGCGGGAAGGTCTCGCGTCGCCGGCCTGAGCCTGAACTGCTATGCCGAAACGGCCGACTGCCAGGCCGTCGTCGCCGCCGTTCGCCAGTGGGGCCAGGAGCGAGGTGTGACCGGACCGGTGGTCCTCAAGGAGTTCTTTGACCCCGAGCTCGTGCCCTGGCTGGAGGCGCAGAACGTGTACTATGCCTGGTTTCTGGCCCGCGTGCCCGATGGCATCACGCCCACCAGCGTCTGGGGTCGGCCCCTGTTCGATGAGGACGGCCTGACCCCGTGGGGGCATGCCTACCGCAAGCTCCCGTAGTAGACCAGGTAGCCTGTCGCTTCTTTTCCTGGCGGCTGGCCGTGCAGGCCCGGCTTGCCAGGCGTTGAAACGCCTGGCTTATACCGAAAACCCGTTGAAACGGGTTCACACCGCACTGACCCCGAACGCGTTTTAACGCGTTTCTGGTCTCAGACGCCGGTTTCAACCGGCGGCGCAGCGGATGCCTGAGCAGTTACACAAGATTAATGTAACATTAATTGACAAGTCGCTTCGAACTCGGTACAATGTGCGGACCACCTTATCCTCCCTTCCCTGCAACGTCGCGTCCGAACCGGGCTGTGGACGCCCCTCATATCAGCGGATGTCTGGCCGTCATTTACCCATGGAAAGGACGTGATCCATGAAGTACCGGCTGTTTGTGTCACTCCTCCTTGCGGTCTCGCTGTTGCCCCTCGGCGTCGCGCCTGTTCTGGCGCACGAGCCGGCAGTGGGAGCGCAGGGCCAATCCGGCACCGTCCCGGCGCCTGCCGCGGCCCAAGAGCCCTTTGCCCCCGCCGCCGACCCCGTCCTGGGCGCGCAGGAGGTGGTGGTGTTGCGGGTCTATTTCCAGGACTACACGGCGACTACACGCTACACGCGCGCCGAGGTGGAGGGCATGTTCGACCAGCTCAATGCCTTGTGGCAGAACATCGCTTACGGCGCCATGAGCATCAGCTACCAGGTTTCGGATCTGTTCCAGTTGCCCGACAATCGCAGCGCCTACGTCGACGACGGCGGCACGGTGGACACCTGTGCCGAGGACTCGAGCGGCGACCTGTCGTGCGGGGCCAAGTTCACCAAGGTCCTGAACGATGCCATTGCCAACTCGCCCGCCGGCCTGGACTGGACCGACGTCCAGGCGGTGATGGTGGTCATGGCCGAGACGAGCCCCACGCAGTTCCACAGGGGGCAGGGTGCCGGCTCGTGTAACCTGCCCATGGGCCCGGGTGGCGACGTCGCCAACGTGGGATGCGCCATCTTTTCCGAGAACCCAACCGAGACCGACCTGCAAGTCTGGGGACGTTGGGCCCACGAGATCGGCCACGCTTTTCAGCAGGCCGGGCCGGCCCATCCAAGCAACTACAACAGCGAGTTCGAGCTGCTGGACAGCAACTACCCGGGGCAGAGTGGCGTGTACGAAAAGCAGGATGACGTCGCCTTTCCCGGTTGGCTGCCCGTGACCAAGTACCAGACCTTTACCCCGGTCTGTAGCGTCGGCCCCAGCCCTTGCGTGGGCGTCGGCGGCGGCACGGCATTGCTGTGGGCAATGGAGTACGATCCCGCCGGCAAGCCCAACGCCCAGGCGGCCAAGGCGTACATCACCGACAATCTGTACTATCTCATCAGTGTGCGGCGGCGGGTCAACGGCGATGAGCTAAACGGCGGCTTCCAGGGAGGGCCCCCCGGCAGCAACGGCATCCCCGACGAGGGCGTGCTCATCGAGCGCGTAGAAGATGGGGCAAGCCAGGTGGTGACCGTCATGGGCAACCCGACGCGCAACGATCTGTGGCACCAGGGCGACATGTATTCCAGCCTGGCGGATGGCATCCAGATCGGGGTCGCCTTGATGGTGGACGACGACAACTACGAGGTGCGCGTCTCTTACGATCAGGAGGCATCCATGCAGCCTGACGTGATGATCTATCCCTGGACGTCGCCGCCAGGCAATACGTGGGAGACGACCGATATCTGGATCGACAGCCCCGTGAATGGCTACAACGCGTATCGCTACGGCACCTGGAACGCCCTGGACGGCAACCCCGTGCCGCGCGGCAACGGCGACGACCCGGCCATCGGCCTGGTGAACCGCCTCTATGCCCGGGTGCGCAACGTCGGTGGCGCGCCGGCCAGTAACGTAGTCGTCAACTTCGAGATCACCGATCCCCCCGGCCTGGGCATCGCCGGCGCCAGCGGATGGGTCAACCTTGGCACGGTGACGCCGGCCGAGTTCCCCGACCTGGCAAACATCGACCCGGGCGAGTTCGTGGACGTCTTTATCGAGTGGACCCCCGACATAGCGCCGCCCGAGGGCGGGCTGGAGGGCGAGAGCTTTGCCTTCCATACCTGCCTGCGCGTGACCATCGATCCCGTGGCGGGCGAGACGGTGCTGGGCAACCAGGACGGCGACATGGAGCAGGAGAACATCTTTTACTTTGCCGTGCCCGAGGCCGGGGGCGCCGGCGCGGTGTACGACGCCATCATTCACCTGCGCAACGACGACTTTGCGGAGCCGCGCTTCTTTATCCTCGACTGGGAGACGAACCTGCCCGACTGGTTTGACGTGAACATCAACGACGGCGATCTGGGCCTGGAGCTGGGCCCCGGCGAGCTGCGCGACATTCCCATCACCATCACGGCAAATGCCCCCATCACTGCGGTCGAGGCAATCGTGGGCGCGGTGGAGGTGCGCGCGTCCTGGCAGGACCTGTTGGTAAGCGACCTGGATCCGGCGGACCAGCACCCCGTCTTCGAGGAGCTGGGCGGCGTCGTGGTCCAGGCGGCCCTCCAGCAAGAGACCAAGCTAAACTGCCTGGTACGCGAGACCGACCAGGGACAGGTCTTTGTGCGCTGCCAGCTCGACGGGACCGATCCTTACTATGACCCGCAGAACCCGTTCGCCATCCTGATCCAGGCAATGGGACGCGGCCCGGGAGGGCAGCGGTTCTTCTTGCCGGATATCTTCTTGCTGCTGCGCGTGGACGAGAACGGCACTGCCGAGGGCACGCTGCAGCTGCCGCCGGTTCACGACGTGGTCGAGGTGGTTGGGCTCTTTGCCGGCACCGACGTGCTGACCAGTGCGGCCAGCGGCTATCGAGCACTGGAGCCCCAGATGCTCTACCTGCCTCTGGTGATGCGCGAGGCAACGCCGTAGGTGGTGCGCGTGGGAGAGACCCGCGCCCGCGGGTCTCTCCCACTCTGCCACGAACCTAGGCCAGGACTTCTTTCGCCCGTTTGTTCTGCTGCCCGCGCGCGTGCCTGTCCAGGATGCGCTTGCGGAGGCGCAGGCTGAGGGGGGTCACTTCCAGCAGCTCGTCCTCGTTCAGATACTCGATGCACTTGTCCAGGCTCATGTCCTGGGGCGTGGTCAGCCGGACCTCGATGTCCTGGATCGAGTTGCGCATGTTGGTCAGGTGCTTGGCCTTGCAGACGTTGATGCCCAGGTCGCCCGGCCGCTGATGCTCGCCGACGACCATGCCTTCGTACACCTCGGTCCCCGGGCCAATGAACAGCGACCCTCGCTCCTCGGCGTTTTTCAGGCCAAACGTGGTCGTCACCCCGGGCTCCCAGGCCACCAGGGACCCACGAGAGCGCCCGTTGATGGGCCCGGCAAAGGGGCTGTACCCGGCAAAGAGGCTGTTGATGATGCCCATGCCGTGGGTGGCGGTCAGGAATTGGTAGCGAAAGCCCAATAGACCGCGGATGGGCACGCGATAGACCATTGTCACGGTGCCGTTGGACGAATCGGCCATGTGGACCATCTCGCCCCGCCGCTTGCCGAGCATCTCTACCACAGCCCCCACAGTGTCCGGCGGTGTCTGGACGTGGACCTCTTCGTAGGGCTCCAGGGTCTCGCCATCGCGCTCTTGCAGAATCACCGTGGGGCGCGACACCTGGAACTCGTAGCCCTCGCGGCGCATGGTCTCGATGAGGATCGCCAGGTGCAGCTCGCCGCGGCCCGAGACGACGAACGTGTCCGCCTGGTCCGTGTCCTCCACCTGCAAGGCCACGTTGTGCCGCAGCTCCTCGTACAGGCGCTCCCGGAGCCGGCGCGAGGTGCCCCAGCGCCCCTCCCGGCCGGCCAGGGGCGAGGTATTTACCCCGAAGCTCATGCGCACCGTGGGCTTTTCCACCTTGATGACGGGCAGCGCCACCGGGAACTCGGGGTCTGCCAGGGTCTCGCCGATGGCCGTCTCCTCCAACCCGGCAATGGCCACGATGTCGCCCGCCTCGGCCGACGCCACGTCCACACGCTGCAGCCCGTCGTGCACGTACAGGTAGCGGGCGCTTTCCGGGAGCTGCCGGCCGTCTCGTGTCAGGCGGACGATGGGCTGCCCGGCGCGGACCCGGCCGGCGGACACCCGGCCGACGGCCGTCAGACCCCGATAATTGTCATAATCCAGCGTGGTGACCAGGATCTGGAGTGGCGCGTCGGCGTCTACGATGGGGCAGGGGATCTGGCGCAAGATTGTGTCGAACAGGGGCTTCAGATCCGGGCCGAGCTCAGGCGTCAGGCCAGCCTGGCCCGTCGTCGCCACGGCATAGATCACCGGAAAGTCGGCCTGCTCGTCGGTGGCCCCCAGCTCGATAAAGAGGTCAAAGGTCTGGTTGAGGGCCCGGTTGAGGTCCGCGTTCTTGCGGTCCAGCTTGTTGATGACCACGACGGCGCGATGGCCCATCTCCAGAGCCTTCCACAGCACGAATCGCGTCTGCGGCATGGGGCCTTCGGCGGCGTCCACCAGGAGCAGGACGCCGTCCACCATGTTCAGGACCCGTTCCACCTCGCCGCCAAAGTCGGCGTGGCCCGGCGTGTCCACGATATTGATCTTGACCTGCTGGTCGCGCTCGGCATCATAGATGCTGATGGCCGTGTTCTTGGCCAGGATGGTGATACCGCGCTCCCGTTCCAGGTCGTTCGAGTCCAGCACGCGCTCGGCCACCTGCTGGTTGCTGCGAAAGACGTGGGCCTGCTTGAGCAGGCTGTCCACGAGCGTTGTTTTGCCATGGTCTACGTGCGCGATGATGGCAATATTGCGCACGTCTGTTCGTTCGACGAGCATTCCTACGACATCCCTTCTACCGGGCAGCGTTCATTTCCCTGCGTGCCGCAAGGCAGCACAGTATAGTGCGCATGGGCTGTGCGGTCAACTTATGGGCGTGTGATGGCGTGCCTGGGAGCGCGCCAAGCGGCCCACCGCCCGGCTTGCGCCCCTGCGCGCCCGGTGCTATAATGCGTGCCAGGAGAGCCCAATGTTCAAACAGGGGTTTGGCACCCTTCGTACACGGCTGTTGATCTCGTTCGTGCTCATCGCGCTGCTGCCCGTGGCCAGCGCCGCGGTCGGCTCCATCGCCGTGGGCGTCTACAACGGGCGCAAGCAGACGCTGGAGCGCCTGGAGTCGGTGGCCATCGCCAAGGAGCTGGCCATCCACCAATGGCTGGACTCGCTGCACCAGGAGCTGGCCATCGTCTCGACCTCCGACTGCGCCTACGAGCGGATGTGGGTGGTGTTGGACCTGGCGCAGGACGAGTTGTACTATGACTTTTACAACAAGGCGGTGCGCAACCGCCTGCGCGCCTTCGCGGGCCAGTCGTCGATGCTGGACGAGCTGCTGCTGATGGATACCCTGGGCCAGGTGGTGCTGGACTCGGACGCGACGGGCGAGGGCGGCGACGTCAGGTCGGCGGAATACTACCGCCAGGGGCTCAACGGCCGCTTTGCCACGCTGCCCTTTGGCGAGGGAGCCGGGCCGCCGCAGGTGACGGTGGCCCTGCCCGTCATGAGCGGCACCGGCGAGGTGGCCGGCGTCATCGCCGGGCGGGCACGTGTCGATACCCTCGTCTCGCTCCTGGACGACACCACCGGCCTGGGCGAGAGCGGCCGGGCCTACCTGTTGGGCGCCGGGATGGACCTGCTGGCCGGCGCACCGCCGCAAGGGATCGTCACGTCCGGCGCCCGGGCGGCCCTGGCAAGCCAGTCCCACGGATCGGCCTCCTACACGGGCCTGGGCGGCAGGCTGGTCATTGGCGTCTATCGTTGGCTGCCCGACGTGGAGGCCATGCTCTTTGTGGAGCAGGACCAGTCGGATGCGCTGGGCGTCATCCTGACCACGTTGGGTATCAACCTGGTGGCGGCATTGACCGGACTGGCGCTGGCCGTGGTCCTGTCGCTGGCCATCATGCGGGGCATCACCCGGCCGCTGGAGAACCTGGCCGAGACGGCCACCTCCATCGCCGCCGGCGACCTGGAGCGCCATGCCCGCATCGACCGCCAGGACGAGATCGGCCAGTTGGCCCGGGCCTTTAACAGCATGACCGACCAGCTCCGCGAGCTCATCGCCGGCCTGGAGCGGCGCGTGGCCGACCGCACCCAGGAGCTGCAGCGGCTGGCGCTGCGCCTGGAGACGAGCGCCCAGGTGAGCCGCGAGGTGACCTCCATCCTGGCCATCGATACCCTCCTGGCCAAGGTGACCGAACTCATCGCCAGCGCCTTTGACTACTATGCCGCGCACATCTACCTGGTGGACCACGAATCCAACCAGCTCGTGTTCCGGGCCAGCAGCGCCTCCCCGCCCCACGAGCTGGTGCTGGATCTGGCCTCCGACAGCCTCAACAGCGAAGTGGTGCGCACCAACCAGGCCTTCCTGGCGAACGACGTGCACCGCGAGCCCCTTTTCCGTCCCGATCCCCACTTTCCCGACTGCCGCGCCGAGCTGGTCATCCCTTTGCGCTTTGGCAAGCGCATTGTCGGCACCCTGGACCTGCTCAGCGCCAGCGCCCATGCCTTCCGGCCCGAGGACGTGGTCGTCGCCCAGAGCCTGGGCGACCAGATCGCCGTGGCCATCGAGAACGCGCGCCTGTACGAGCGCAGCCAGGAGTTGGCCGTCGTCGAAGAGCGGAACCGCCTGGCCCGCGAGGTGCACGACGCCATGAACCAGTCCCTCTACTCGATCATTCTCTTTGCCGGGGCGGCGCAAAAGGAGGCGGAAAAGGCGAACCAGGCCTCCATCCGCCGCCACCTGACCCGGGTGGAGAACATGGCGCAGCAGGCTCTGAAAGAGATGCGGCTGATGGTCTACGAGCTGCGCCCCCAGGAGCTGGAGGAGAAGGGGCTGGCCGGCGCCCTGCAGCAGCGCCTCGACGCCGTGGAGGCCAGTGCCGGGCTGGACGCCGAGCTGCGGGTGGAGGGCGACTTTTCTCTGTCGCCGCGCACCGAAGAGGTGCTGTACCGCATCGTCCAGGAGGCGCTGAACAACGCCCTCAAGCACGCCTCCGCCGCGATGGTCAGGGTGGCTGTGGACGCCATCGACGGCCACCTGGAGGTCAGCGTGACGGACGACGGCGTGGGGTTCGACCCCGGGGCCGAGACTGCCGGGCTGGGCCTGGCCACCATGCGCGAGCGCGCCGCGGCCCTCGGGGCCTGCCTGGAGGTCCGCTCGGCGCCGGGCCGCGGCACCTCGGTCCGCCTGGCGGTCCCCCTGCCGGCGGCCCAACCGTCCGCCGGCGGCCCCCATGGACTGTAGGGGCCGGGCTTGCCCCTGCCCCGGGCTCGCCCCTGCCCGGGCCGCGGGGGAATCTGGAGAACGGAAAGGAGCAGCAGCCAGGACGACATGGCAGATCAAGGCCCGATTCGGGTTCTCGTCGTAGACGATCACGTCGTGGTGCGCGAGGGGTTGAGCGCCCTCATCGACTCGTGGCCCGAGATGTCGGTGGTGGGCGAAGCTTCCGACGGGCTGGAGGCAGTGGAAAAGGCCGCCCTCCTGGCCCCCGACGTCGTGCTCATGGACCTGGTGATGCCCCGCATGGGCGGGGTGCAAGCCATCGCCCAGATCGTGCAGCAGAATCCCGGCGCGCGGGTGCTGGTCCTCAGCAGCTTTTCCGAAGACGAGCAGGTGAGCCGGGCCATCCAGGCCGGGGCCCTGGGCTACCTGCTCAAAGAGTCGTCGTCCAGCGACCTGGTCCAGGCCATCTTTGACGTCTACCAGGGCAAGCTTGCCATGCACCCCACCATTACCCGGCAGGTGGTCCGCCGCCTGGGCCGGCCGGACGACGGCCACCTGGCCGAGAGCCTCCTCACGCCCCGCGAGGTGGAGGTCCTCAGGCTGGTGGCCCAGGGCCTGTCGAACAAGGGCATCGCCGACGCGCTTTGCCTCAGCGAGTGGACCGTGAACAAGCACGTGAGCAGCGTGCTGGCCAAGCTGCGCCTGGAGAATCGCACCCAGGCCGCCCTGTATGCCCTCCGCGCAGGGCTGGCCGAGCTGACCTGACCGCAATATGGCTAATTCCTGCCATAGAAGATAACAGATCCCGGGGATGCGGCCCGCCGTTCCCCGTGATAAAATGATCGGGCCGCGATGCGGCGGCCTTGCTATTGGTGCGACAAAGGGGGGCACTGCTTATGCACGACAGCCGGCTCCACATCCTGCCTGAAGGGTCGGTGTCCGAGATTGAGAAGACGGCCTATCGCCTGCTCGACGAGGTCGGCATTGTCCTGGACCATGCCCGCGCCGTGGAAATGTTGCACGGCCTGGGCTGCCGGGTGGATGCCGGCCGCGTTTTTATTCCTCCTGACGTCGTGGGCCGGGGGCTGGAGAGGGTCGTGCCCTACCGCACCCTCTACGATTTCGACGGCTCGCCCGCCTGCACCCTGGGCGACGGGCAGGTCCGCTTTCACAGCGGCGGCGGCGTGCCCTTTATTCTCGACCTGGAGACGGGCGAGCGGCGCCGGCCCACCCTGGACGACGTGGCCCGGGCCACGCGCCTCCTCGATGCCCTGCCCAACGTCGACCTGATCATCCCCCTGGTGGGGCCCCACGACGTGCCGCCCGAGCTGCTGACCGTGGCGTCCACCGACGTGCTGCTGCGCCACACCCGCAAGCCCACCTGGTCGGCGCCCATCGACAAGGCCGAGCACGTGCCCTTTGTGGTCGAGATGGCGGCTGCCTGCTGCGGAGGCATGGACGCCTTCCGGGCGCGGCCGCCCATGTGCCTCTGCGCCTCGCCGGTGAGCCCGCTGATCTTTACCCGCGACGTGGCCGGCGCCATCCTGGCCATCGCCGAGCTGGGCGCGCCCTTCCTGTCGCTGCCCGCTCCGTCGCTGGGCGCAACGGGCCCCGTGACCCTGGCCGGCAGCATGGCCCAACAGCACGCCGAGATCCTCGCCAGCCTGATCATTGCCGGGGCGGCCCGGCCGGGCACGCCGGTCATGTACTGCTCGCGCATCAGCGCCATCGATCCCCACACGGCGGTCTCGATCTGGGGCGGTCCCGAGGTGGGGCTGTCCAGCGGCATCGCCGCCCAGTTGGCCCATCGCCTGGGGCTGCCCTGCGACAGCTATGGCTTTTGCACCAGCGCCTTGCGCCTCGACGCCCAGTTCGGTTACGAGCGGCTGGCCAACGCCCTGGTGGCGGCCCTGGGCGGCGTGGACATCCTGTCGGGGGTGGGCAGCACGGAGAACGTCATGACCGCCGGCCTCGAGATTGCCGTCGTGGACGACGAGCTTGCGGGCCTGATCCGTCGCGTTCATGCCGGCGTGGAGGTGAACGACACGACGCTGGCCTACGACGTCATGGCGGAGGTCATCCGGGGCGACGGGGCCTACGTGGGCGCGCTGCACACCGCCCGGCAGATGCGCAAGGGCGCCCTGTGGGTCCCGGGGATCAGCGCCCGCGGCGCCCAGGCACCGGCGGTCGTGGAGGCGGCGCGCGCCAGGGCGCGAGAGATATTGGCCCGCCACCAGGCGGGGCCCCTTTCCGAGGACTCAAGGCGGCATCTGGACGAGATCACGGCCCGCGCCCGGCGCGAGCTGTCCAGGGCCTGAGGCGCGGCGGCGCCGTTTGTGGTTGGCGCTTCAGCGCGTTGGGGAGACCCGGGTGCGACGGCTCCGCGCTGCGCATGACGAGGGCATAAGGAGTGTACACTGGTGTACCAGAAGAATCGCTTGCTGCTGCCGTTTCTGACTGACGAGGACCTGGACCGCATCGAAGCCACGGCCCATCGCCTGCTGGCCGAGGTGGGCATCGAGCTGCAACACGCCCGGGCACAGGAGATGCTCCACGGGCTGGGCTGCCAGGTATCCGGGGGCCGGACGCTCATCCCCGGCGACGTGGTGCGCTGGGCGCTGGACAACGTCACCCCCGGCGTCGAGTTTCCGCGCCCCGACGGCCGCCCGGGATTCACCCTGGGCGACGGCCGGGTTCGTTTTCACAACGGGGGCGGCCAGCCCTTTATCCTCGACCTGCACACGGGCCAGCGGCGCCTGGCCACCCTGCAGGACGTGGCCGACAGCACCCGCCTCCTGGACGCCCTACCCAACGTCGATCAGATCACGCCCCTGGTGGGCCCCCAGGACGTGCCCCCGGCCATGATCTTTGTCGAGGCGACGGCGGCCATGCTGCGCAACACCGATAAGCCGGTGTCGGCCTCGGCCGTGGACCGGCCTGACGACGTGCCCTACCTGGTCGAGATGGCCGCCGCCCGCTGTGGCGGCCGGGAGGCGCTGCGGGCGCGTCCCAGCATGCAGGTCAGCGTCTCGCCGGTCAGCCCCCTGCGCTTCACGGCCGACGTGGCAGGGGCCATCCTGGCCGTGGCCGAATCGGGCCTGCCCTTTCACTCGCTGCCTGCCCCGTCGCTGGGTGCCACCGGCCCGGTCACCCTGGCCGGCTGCCTGGCCCAGCAGCACGCCGAGGTCCTGGCCAGCCTGGTGCTGGCCGCCGCGGCGCGGCCCGGCGTGCCGGTGGTCTACTGCTCGCGCATCGGCCCCATCGACCCCCGCACGGCCACCTCGGCCTGGGGCGGGCCGGAGGTGGGCATGTCGGGGGCCTGCGCCGCCCAGTTGGCCCACCGGCTGGGATTGCCCTGCGATAGCTACGGCCTGGCGACCAGCTCGCCAACCGTGGACGCCCAGCACGCCTACGAGCGTCTGTCCAACGCCCTGGTGCCGGCCCTGGCTGGCGTGGACCTGCTGTCGGGGATGGGCATGGCCGGCAACCTGGCGGGCGGCTACGAGATTGCCGTCATCGACGACGAGCTGGTGAGCCTCATCAAGCATATCGTGGCCGGCGTGGAGGTGAACGACACAACGCTGGCCTACGACGTTATGCGTGAAGTCATCCCGGCCGGCGGTGCCTTTGTCGGCGCGCTGCACACCGCCCGCCAGATGCGCAAGGGCGCCCTATGGATCCCCGCCATCAGTGCCCGTGGCGCCGATGCACCCGCCGTCATGGAGCGGGCCCGCGCCAGGGCCCGGGAGATCCTGGGTCGCCCCCACACCAAGGCGCTGCCGGAGGATGTGGATCGGCACCTGGACGAGATTCTGAAACGGGCTCGCCGCGAATTGATGGGCAGCTGATGGCTGCCCCACCACAGGAGAAAGGGGGATGACATAAATCAATAGGGCCCTCGAAAGAGGTTGTCGGACGTGGCCGGAATGCACATGAAATAGGAGGAGTTGAAGTGAAAAAGATCTTGTTGCTGTCAAGCCTGCTCATCGTTATTAGCCTGGTGCTCGCTGCCTGTGGGGCTACTTCAGAACCGCAAGTGATCGAAAAGACCGTCGTCGAAACCGTTGTCGTCGAGCAAACGGTCAAAGAGACGGTCATCGTGGAAGGCACTCCGCAGATCGTGGAAAAGGTTGTGACCGAGGTCGTCGAGTCGGTGGTCACTGCCACGCCCGCTCCGTCTGAGGAGCCCAAGATCCTGCGGGTGCGGCTTTATGGGGATATTCAGAACCTGGATCCCGCTTTCCAGATCTCGGAAAATGATACGGTGGTAGCCAACGCCGTGATGGATGGCCTGGTCCGCTACTGCCCGAACTCTTACGAACTCTGCAACGAACTGGCCGAAGAGATCGAACAGTCGGAAGATGGCCTGCAGATCCGCTTCAAGCTGCGCGAGGGCGTCATGTGGCAAAACGGCTATGGAGAGCTAACCACAGAGGACGTCAAGTACTCGTACGAACGCTTCATCGACCCCGAGCTGGACGCTGCATACGCGGACGACTGGGCCACGCTGGATCACGTCGAGATCATCGACAAGTACAACGGCATCATTCACCTCAAGGAGCCCTTTGCCCCCTTGTGGAGTTCGACTTTGCCCGTTGGCAGCGGAACCATCCTCTGCAAAAAGTGGGTGGAGGACATTGGTATGGAAGCCTTTGCCACCCACATCATCGGCACCGGCCCCTATATGTTCGATCAGTGGAAGCCCCAGCAGATGGTCATCCTCAAAAAGAACCCCGACTATTGGAAAGAGGAACCGTACTTTGACGAAATCCACCTGATCCCCATCGAAGACGACAAGGCCGCCGAAGTTGCGCTGGAAGCCGGCGATCTGGACTTTGGCCTGATCAGCATTGCTTCTATCGACCGATTTCAGAGCGATTCCAACTTTGAAGTCATCGCAGTGCCCACGCTGCGCTACTACTGGCTCGCGTTGAACGTCCAGCACCCCAAACTTCAGGATCCCAACGTGCGTTGGGCCGTGATCTATGGCATCGACGTGCCGAGCATTTTGCAGGCGGCGTACATGGGCAATGCTGAGCGGGCGTGCGCTCTGATCCCCCGTGGTTTGATCGGCTACTGGGAAGATGCGCCCTGTTACGAACGCGACGTGGAAAAAGCTAAAGAGTACCTGGCTGCGGCCGGGCTCGAATCTCTGGACCTGCGCCTCGACCTGCAGGATACCACCGAAGATCGGATCTGGGCCGAGATCATCCAACAGAACCTGGCTGAGGTGAACATCAATGTAACCCTCAACCCTATGGATTCCAGCACCTACTGGACCGCAACTTTTGGCGACCAAGCGGTAGAAAATAACGAACTCTTGGTCAGCAGCTATTCCATGCAGCCCGATCCTGCTTGGGCCACCATGTGGTTCACCTGCGACCAGGTGGGCGTGTGGAATTCGCAGGGCTGGTGCGATGAGGAATTCGACCGGCTGCACTACGAGGCCATGGTGACACTGGATCCTGAAGAGCGGGCCGAGATGTACATCGAGATGCAAAAGATCTGGGACGAAGCGGCGCAGACGGTTTGGGTCACCAACGGCACCCGGGCCTTTGCCTACCGGCCTGGCCTCTTGCCTGCGACCACCCCCAACGGTAAACCGCAACCCGAGTTTTTCGCGGCGACGGACTAGCACTTTTGCCTGTAGCGGCACAATAGATGGGGCCTTGGGGCCCGCCGATTGAGGCGGGCCCCAGGAAGCCCTGATCGGCCGCGAAAGGAGGCATTCCACGATGCGAACCTATCTCGTCAAGCGGCTGTTGATGACCATCCTGGTATTGGTGTTGGTGACGGTTTATCTCACCTTGCTGATCCACATTGTCCCCGGTGATCCGGCCAAGGCGGTCTTGGGACCCCGGTCCAACCCCGATCTGATCGCCAAGGTGCGGGCCGCCATGGATTTGGACAAACCGGTGTGGGAGCAGCTCGGCCTGGCCCTTTGGCGGCTGGCGCGCCTGGATATGGGAACGGACGTTTTTACCGGGAGAGCGGTCCAAGAACTGGTAGGCGCGGCTTTGCCCCATACGCTGATCCTGGCCTGGACCAGCCTGGCCCTGGCCGCTTTCATCGGCATCCCCCTGGGGGTGTATTCGTCGACCCATCCCGATTCCTGGCTGGATCGGGTGACGGCTCTCCTCTCCATCTCGTTCATCACCGTCCCATCCTATGTCGGCGGTTTGTTTCTTCTTTTGATCTTTGCGGTGCAACTCAAGATCATGCCGGCCATAGGTTTGGGCAGGGAAGGCGATGTTATGGACTATATCAAGCACCTGATCCTGCCAGCCACGGCGCTGGCCATTACCTGGGTCGGGTACCTGGCCCGGCTGGTACGGGCCAGCATGCTCGAAGTGCTCAACCAGACCTACGTCCGAGCGGCCATGGCGGCCGGGCTTTCGCGGAGCCAGGTCTTTTACAAATATGCCCTCAAAAACGCCATCATCCCGACCGTGGCTATCTTGGGCATCGGCGTCGGCAACCTGATGGCCGGAGCGGTCTTTGTCGAATTGATCTTTACGCGGCCCGGTATGGGCAGCTTGATTTACAGTGCCATTCAGGCGCGCAACTATCCCGTAGTTCGGGCGAGTGTCTTGGTCGTCGCCGTGCTCTTTGTCGCGGCCAACCTGCTCGCGGACTTGATATACACGTACCTGGATCCACGGATCCAGCTTGGCAAGGTGCGGGGTTGAGATGCAATACCAAGAAAGAGTCAGCCGGCCCTACCAACGGATCCTCAATCGAATCCCCATCCTGGGGGACGTTCTCCAGCGCCCGCTGGGAGTCCTGGGCTTTGTCATCGTCCTGGGCTTTATGCTGATGGTCATTTTTGCGCCCCTGTTGACCTCCTATGGGTTTGCCGAACAGAATATCCCCAGTATGTTGCAGGGTCCTTCAAAGGCCCATTGGCTGGGGACCGATCACCTGGGCCGGGATTTGTGGTCGCGCATCGTCCACGGATCGCGCATCGCCCTCAGTGTGGCCCTGCCGTCCGTGGCAATCGCCCTCACCACCGGGGTGATCGTGGGCCTGGTGGCGGGGTATGTGGGGGGCATCGTGGACGACATCACCCTCGTCATCCTGGACTCTCTGCAGGCCTTTCCCGCAGTGATCCTGGCCCTGACCATCCTGGCCCTGCTGGGCCCGTCGCTGGCCAATGTCATCATCGTCATCGGTCTGGCCTGGACACCCGGCTATGCCCGCATCGCCCGAGCCCAGGTGCTGACCGCCAAGCAGAATCAATACATCGAGGTCGAGCGCTCGCTGGGCGCCAGCCAGACCCGCATCCTCGGTATCCACATTTTGCCCAACATCCTGGCCCCGCTGTTGATCCTGGCGGCGATGGACCTGCCGGTGGTGATCACCTTCGAGGCCGGCCTTTCCTTCCTGGGGCTCGGGGTTCGACCACCGACGCCGTCCTGGGGCGTGGTGCTGTCCGACGGATTCAATTTCATCCGCCAGTCGCCCTGGCCCATCACCTGGGCGGGGCTGACCCTGATCATCACCACCCTTGGCTTTACGCTGTTTGGCGAGACCCTGCGCGATGTGCTCGACCCAGCCCTGTCGGGAACGCGAGGTGCATGATGGGGACTCCTCTCCTTCAGGTACATAACCTCAAAGTCAAGTATCACACCCGCGAGGGGATCCTGACGGCTATCCGCGATGCGAGTTTTGAGATCAATCAGCGAGAGATCGTCGGCGTCGTGGGTGAATCGGGCTGCGGAAAAAGCACCGTCGCCTCGGCCGTCATGCGCTTGCTGCCGCCCAACGGGCAGATCAGCGCCGGGCAGATCCTCCTCAATGGCAGGGATCTGGTGGGGCTCAGCCAGGAGGAAATGCGCAAGCTACGGGGCAAGGACATGGCGATGGTCTTTCAGGATGCCATGACCAGCCTGAACCCCGTTTTTCGCATCGACCAGCAGATGATCGACGCCCAACGGGCTCACCTTCCCTCGGCGAGGGAGGGCGCGGAGAAGGATCTGAGGCAGCGAGCCGTGGAGATGCTGGACCGGGTCGGGATCCCCGATGCCGCCCAGCGCATCCGGGAACATCCCCACCAGTTTTCGGGCGGCATGCGCCAGCGGATCATGATCGCGATGGCGCTGCTTTCGAATCCCACTTTGATGGTGGCTGATGAGCCGACCTCGGCCCTGGACGTGACCCTGGAGGCGCAGATCCTGGACCTGATCTGCGGCTTGCGGGACGAGTTCGGCATGGCGCTTCTGTACATCACCCACGACCTGGGCGTCATCGCCCAGATCTGCGACCGGGTCATTGTCATGTATGCCGGCAATATCGTCGAGTCCGGTGACGTGTTCCGCATCTTTGACGACCCCAAGCACCCCTACACCCGGGCACTCCTGCGGTCGCACCCATCCCACAGCCAACGGGAGCGCCGCCTGCGTACCATTTCAGGCCGGGTGCCGAGCCTGCGCGACCTGCCGGTGGGCTGCAAGTTTGCCCCCCGTTGCGAGTGGGTCCAGGCCATCTGTCACAGCGTCGAGCCTGACTATTGCCAGGTGGGCAGCCAACGGGTGTTGTGCCACGTGTATTCATCCTGTTGCCAAGAGCCCGTGTCGCCGGCCGCTTGTGAATCAGAGCCGGAGCCGATTCCGGTGCCTGAGACGGTCACTGGCAGAGAGCGCACTGATCAGCAGCTCATCCAAACCCAGGATCTGACCAAGCATTTTGGGGATAATGTGGGATTCTTGGGCCAGATCCTGGGCCAAAAGCTCGGCGTGGTCCAGGCCGTGAACGATGTGAATCTAAGCATCCGGCGCGGCGAAACGCTGGGCCTCGTCGGCGAGTCGGGATCGGGCAAGACCACGCTGGGCCGGACCCTTTTGCGGCTGATCGAACCCACCGATGGCCGGATCGCCGTCCTGGGCCAGGACATCAGCGAGTTGCCGCAAAAAAAGCTCCGCCCGATGCGGGCGCACATGCAGATGATCTTTCAGGACCCGACCTCCAGCCTGAGCCCCAGGATGAAGGTGTCCTCCCTTCTGCTGGAACCCTTTCGCATCCACGGCCAAACGGTGGACGAGGGAAAAGTCGACGAATTGCTGGCCATGGTGGGCCTTTCGTCGGAGCAGGCCGACAAGTACCCCAATCAGCTTTCAGGGGGGCAGGCGCGCCGGGTGGGCATCGCACGGGCCCTTACCCTCCATCCCGAAATCTTGGTGGCCGACGAGCCGACGGCCGGCCTGGACGTTTCGGTCGCCGCCGGCATCCTGAACTTGCTGAAGGATCTCCGGGAGAAACTGGACCTGACCTACATCATCATTACGCACAACCTGAACGTTTTGGGCTTTATCGCAGACCGGGTGGCGGTTATGTATCTAGGCCGTATCGTCGAGTTGGCCGGCACCGAGGAGCTGTTTTCCCAGCCCAAGCACCCTTACACCGAAGCCTTGATGTCGGCGGTTTCGGTGCCCGATCCCAGGCTGCGGTCCGAGCGGCGGCAAATCGTCCTCAAGGGGGAAATCCCGAGTCCACGCAACCCTCCCCCGGGTTGCCCTTTCCACCCGCGGTGCCGGTATGCGGAAGAGCGGTGCGCGAAGGAGCGACCCCTTTTGAGCGCGCTGCCCGGTACGGACCACCTGACCGCCTGCCACTTTCCCGAACGGGTTTCAAAGGGGCAGCCCAAAATCCAAAGCAAGGGAGCATGATGAAAAACGTATGCGAGTATCCCCACGCAGTACGCAAAATCGACAACACCTGGATCACTCTGTCCGATCGCTGCAAGCTGGCGACTAGCATCTGGTTGCCCGAACACGCCGAGAACGAACCGGTGCCGGCCATTCTGGAATATCTGCCCTATCGCAAGGACGACGGCCGGGCCGTGCGCGATTCGACCTATCACCCCTATTTCGCCGGTCACGGCTATGCCTCCATCCGCGTCGATATGCGGGGCACGGGCGCCTCTGACGGGATCCTTCTGGGTGAATATCTGCCCCAGGAACAGGACGACGCCCTGGAGGTGTTGGACTGGATCGCAGACCAGCCTTGGTGCAACGGGGTAGCTGGCATCATCGGCATATCCTGGGGTGGATTCAACGGATTGCAGATCGCGGCGCGGCGACCGCCCCAGCTCAAAGCCATCATCACCGTCGCCTCGACGGACGACCGCTACGCCGACGATGTGCACTATCGCGGCGGTTGCGTGCTCGCCTCCGACATGCTCGAGTGGGCCTCGCGGATGTTTGCTTGGAATGGGTTGCCCCCCGATCCCCGGCTGGTAGGGAATCGCTGGCGGGAGATGTGGCTCAACCGGTTGGAGAACACTCCCCCCTATGTCGAGGCCTGGATGAGCCACCAGACACGGAATGCCTTCTGGAAGCAGGGCTCGGTGTGCGAGGAGTATGCGGCCATCGAGTGCGCCGTGTATGCGATCGGCGGCTGGGGCGATGCCTATACCAATGCCGTGCCGCGGCTCCTTCAGGGGTTGCCTGGCCCGCGAAAGGGTCTCATCGGGCCGTGGTCCCACGGCTATCCCCACATCGGTATCCCCGGCCCGACCATCGGCTTTCTCCAGGAATGTCTACGATGGTGGGATTACTGGCTCAAGGGGATCGACACCGGCATCATGGACGAGCCCATGATGCGCTTCTGGATCCAGGACAGCCTGCCTCCGGCGCCGTTCTACGCCGAGCGGCCCGGGCGCTGGGGCGCCGAATCGACCTGGCCCTCGCACAACGTTCAGATGCGACCGTACTGGCTGAACGAGGATGGGCTGGGTAGCGCTCCGGCAGCCGAAACGCAGATCGCTTACCGCGGGTCGCAGTTCGCGGGCTCGGAGGCCGGCATCTGGTGCCCCTATGGCGACCCGGTCGATTTTCCGCCGGACCAGCGCGCCGAAGACGGCCTGTCGATCACCTTTGACTCGGCGCCTTTGGACGAGGCGATGGAGATCGTGGGCTTTCCCGATGTGGCGCTGACGGTGGCGGCCGACCGGCCAAATGCCCTGATCGCCGTGCGGCTTTGCGACGTGGCCCCCGATGGATCGTCGCTCCTGGTGAGCCGGGGGATGCTCAACCTGACTCACCGCGATGGCCACGAGCACCCCCAAGCGCTGGAGCCGGGCCGATTCTACCCGATCACCGTGCGACTGGACGTGATCGCCCACCGGATCCCGGCGGGCCACCGCTGGCGCGTCGCCGTGTCGCCCACTTATTGGCCCATGGCCTGGCCCTCGCCCGAACCGGTCACCCTGAACCTACTCACCGGGGCGGGGAGCCAGCTCCGCTTGCCCGTGCGCCCGCCCCGGGAAGAGGATGCCGAATTGCCGTCCTTTGACCCACCCGAGCAATCCCAGCCGATTCCGGTTGAGATCCTCAGCACCAGCCCGCGCAGGCGGCTGATCACCCGCGACGTGGGCGCGAGAACGTTAGAGATCCGCGATTTCCTGGGCGACGGCCGCAAGCGGTTGATCGAGACCAACCTGGAGATCTATGGTCGCAACGAGGACACGTACACCCTGGTCGAAGACCAGCCTCTTTCGGCTCGCATTCGCTGCGACCGTATCACGGGGCTGCGGCGCGATGACTGGCACGTGCACACCGAGACGTCTAGCACCATGTCCGCCGACGCCGACACATTCTACATCACCAATGTGCTCGATGCCTACGAAGGCAACACCCGAGTCTTTACCAGGACCTGGCATATTCAGATCCCCCGCCATCTGGTGTGATCTGAGAGAAAACCATGACAACACGAGGCGCCTCGACCCAGTCGGTCCACGGCTTGCACCACATCGATTGCGAAACGCGGGCCATCGAACGTCCTCTCGTCCTGAATATGGCCTTTGCCTTTCACCCCCGCTGCCCGCGGGCCGTGGAGCGCTGCCGGCACGAAATGCCGGCCTTGCGCGCCCTGCAGGGAGGCGAGCATTGGGCGGCCTGCCATTTGGCGCCGGGGGGGGCTCTCGTCGCTGGTGTGAGCCTCAGCTGCTGTGTCGCAAGGGCCGACTTGGCACCTGCCAGCGAGCTTGTCGTCCGGCCGCCGGCCGCCGCCGGCCTCGGCCCAACGTTGACAGTCTCGGCGTTTCGCAGTATACTGAAAGCGAGCACGGTGGGTTTGTCAACAGGGGAGAGCAGGCGTGAAGGCGATAGACCAGGAACTCCTGGATGAAACGGTTCGGCGCATTGTGGCTGCCCTGGAGCCGAGAACGATCTATCTCTACGGCTCGCACGCCTACGGGCAGCCGCATCACGACAGCGATGTCGATCTCTTGGTCGTTGTCAACGACTCGGATCTGCCTCCTCATCGTAGGGCGGTGGCGGCATATCGCGCTTTGCGAGGGCTGTTCATGCCAGCAGACGTCAAGGTGGTGACCCGGGCCGAGTTTGAACGCCGAGCACTGTGGAGCAGTTCCGTTGAGAGATCTGTGCTGGACAAGGGCCAGGTGCTGTATGAATCCGCTGCTTGAAGAGGCAAGAGCCTGGCTGCGCAAAGCAAGAAGCGACCTGCTTTCTGCACGAATTCTCGTCGAGCACAGTCCTCTGGTTCTGGGCCCGGCTGCCTTCCATTGTCAGCAGGCTGCTGAGAAGACGCTCAAGGCTTTCCTGATCTCGCGGTCCGTGCCGTTTGAGCGAGTGCACAGCCTTGTCTACCTGGTGGATTTGTGCAAGGTCCAGGATCCTGCATTTGCCTCTCTGCGTGAAACAACAGAGAGCCTGGCCCCTTACGCCGTCGAAATCCGTTACCCTGGAGATGCTCCCGATATCTCCTTGGACGAAGCGCGAAAGGCAGTTGCGGACGCGGAGGAAGTATGGATGTTTGTCCTCGCCCGCTTGCCGTCTGCACTGCAGTCCGAAATACCAGGTGAAGAGCAATAGGCCTTGGTTGTCATAAGCAACGACTCACATCTTGCCTGATATTGTCGCTGTTACAGCCCCTTGATCATGATCAAGCAGGGATTGCTCTCATCCCACAACTCGGGTAGTACCTCCAGCGGCCGGAAGCCCATGGCCTCGTAAAAGCGCCGCGTCCGCGCATAATTCGGGTCGGGATGCGACGCCGCCAGGGTCTTGACCTGGACATACTCCACGCCCAGGTCGCGAAGGTATGCCTCGGCCCTGGCCAGTAGCGCCCGGCCCATGCCCCGGCCGTGCCACTCTGGCCGCACGCCCAGGACGTACAACTCGGCAGCCTGCGGAAAGTGTTGCTTCACGCTCATGAACCCGACGGCGCCTTCCTCCTCGTCCAGGGCCAGGAAGGTGGGCAGGTCGTCGATTTCCTTTACATAATATACGATGGCCTCTTCGATGCCAAACCAGTCGGGCAGCGAGCGCAGGATGGGCTCGCAGGCGGCTGCCTGGCCCAGCAGCGGGCCGGTGATGGTGAACGGCTGTTTGTGATCCAATGGTTTGCCCTCCAGGGATGGCGTTCGTCGTATTCTAGCACGGGTTAGCGGTTAGAGCAAAAGTCTGGAGCTTGCGCCTGGGATTGAAGGGTGGGAGCGCCTTGCATACCAGGGCGCAGCACAGCCGCGTTTGGGAATCGCGGACCTCATGCTATAGAGGCTTGAAAAGTCCGCACTTCGACCGCAGTGCAGCAATATAAAGTATGACGAGGCGCAAGCATGACTCTGCCTATTTGCTCGGCCTGATGGCTAGATTCAGCCAAGAAACGGCAGATTTGGCGATCTGGTGGGAGCGAGCGGGCCGAACCCGGGCCATGTTCAGAATTCCTGGACGGAGTGGGTTTTCGCAGCGGGTCGATGATGACAAACACAAGCAGTGGGAGTAGTCTTCCCTGTTGGCCCAGAGGTAGGGGCAAGCCACAGAGAGCCGGGGTTGGAGGAGTCAGCGAGCGGTTTTTGGGCCGCCATTGCGCAGCGGATGGGCCTGGCGTGCGCAGCGAGTCAGGCAAACAGGTAGGCACCCCGACAGCCAGGAAGGGGATCCGAGCGCCGTGAATCTCGCAAGCGACGGATAAGGGCCACAAGGAGAGGCTGGCGGCAGGGGGCAATACCCCACTCAGAAGCTGAGCTGAGAGGGGGCGATGGACCGGCTCAAGCTGGCGATGCTACCTCAGAGTAGTTGCCTCGCGGATGAGACGGACCAGGGTATTCTGGTTGGCCACCAAGTCACCCTGCAGGACGGTCACGTGGCAGGGAGCCAGTCCGTGGACGGGCATGCGCTTGAGTCCTAACCGTTCCAGGATGCTGTTGCGACTCTCGGCGCAGTTACGGCGGCCAAAGCGTTCCTTCCAGGCGGGAGTGCCATAGGCGATCTCCCGAGCCAGCCGGACCGAGCCATCGGCGTGTGCGCGACCAACCGTGGTGGTGTAGCCGTGCTTGCGCTTGGTCATCAAGTAGTCGCAGAGGGGCACGGGTCTGTCAGGATCCTGTTGGCATCGCTTCGCACAACGCCATTTGGCCCGCCGTCGTCGATGGTCGTAGCCATTGGGGTGCAGGACATAGCCAAATGGGCAGAGTGGGTGCCCGTTGCGATCATACCCCCGCGTCAAGCGCCTGTCCGGGTCGTCGTCAGCCTTGTGGGCGCAGATGTCGACCATGCGCAGCGCGCCCGCGTTCCAGATGGCGTCCAGGCAGGTCTGTTCGCACGCCCCGGCGTCGGCCAGGACTTCGCCGACCTTGAGCCAGGGGAATCGCTTCTGGAGATAGGCAAAGTTGTCCGGGAAAAGGGCTGGATCGCCGCAGGTAGCGGAACCGAAAGCGGCAGGTAAGGTCCAGTAGGTGGCCAGTTCGTCATCCAGGAGCTGACCGGCGTAACTGTAATAGCCATACACCATTCGGCTCACACGGGAATGTTCCTTGCCCGTCTCCAGGGGGGTGTTAGGGCTGGTCCTGGCCCGCTTGTTGTTGCCCGTGTAGACAATGAAGCGGGCCTCGGGGTCCCGGGGCGTGGCATGTCGACAACTGTCGGCACACTCCTCCTCGTGGCACTCACATCCCCGCTTCTTTTTCTTCTTGGCAGGGCAAGGGCGGGGTGCTGGCTCGTAGCAGCCGGCCTTCACATTTGAGCAGCGCAGGCGGGAACGGGCTGCGTGGAGCATGCCATCGAAGGACAGCGCCGCCTTTGTGTCAGCCTCTGCCTCCGGTTTGATGGGCAGGAGTTCGGCGCGGTAGAGGGCGTCCAACTGGAGGGCATTGATCTCCATCTGCAGTTGCGGTGTAAGTTGTCCCTCAAAGTAGCGCAATCCGGATTCGCCGGGGAAATCGTCGTCGAAGCCTGTGCAGCACCGCAAGGTCTGGCCCTCTTGTGCGTGGCGCAAGATGCGTAGCACCTCGTGACGGGAGAGATTCCGCTGCCGCCGATAGAGACTCAACAGGTACATGCTCACCGGATGAAAGGGCACCTGCCCCTTGGCCGAAGCCCGGTAGATGTGGGCGGCGAGGAGGGGTTCCAGGGGGCTGTAGTCAAAGAGCCGGACGCCGACTTCGAAAGGGGAGAAAGTCTTGAGGGTCTCCTCGTCCAGATCGTCCCAGCCCGGGTAGTGATAGGCAGAGCGATAGTGCGGTTTCGGAGAGGGCGGCAGGTTGGGGTCGCACGACAAAACAAGGGGCAGCTTCTCCTTCAGTTTGCACAGCGCAAAAGGCGCCAGGGTCTTGCGATTCTGCGCCCGCTTCTCGATGGCTGAAGGTACCTTGGCCGCGCTCATCGCTTCTCCCTCCGAACCCGCCTCAGTGCCGCGTTCTGGGCTAAGGCACGCCGGTAGTCGGCCGCCGTGTTCTTGCCCAGCAGCTGACGCAGGTGCCAGGAGTGCGCCGGATGGCGCAGCCAGGCGAGCGCCTCTTGCTGCAGTTGCCGCACTCGTTCACCGCTCAGGCCCATCTCCTCTCCCAACTCCTTCAGCGTGCACGGTGGATACTCTCCCAGCCCGTACCGGCCCACGATCACCTGCTGAAGATGGCTGGGTAGTTGGTTGACCAGGTCGTGCAAGGCGTCCAGCCTCAGTTTCCTGTCCAGTTCCGCCGCAGGGTCCGGTATGACCCGCGATGCGGCCATCTCCTGCACCGCGACATCGCTGTCTCGGCTCAGTTCCTTGGCCCGACGATGAACGTGGCGATAGATCGCCACCCAAGCGTAGGTGGAAAAGGTGGTCCCCCGCACCGGGTCGTACCCCTGGATCGCGCGCCACAGGCCGATCCGACCCGCCTGCAGCGCTTCCTCATAGCAGAGATCACCTCCTCCCTGGCGTTGGATGAAAGCGTGGACCAGTCCGTCATGCTGCTCCATCGCTTCCTCGACAGTTTGCGCTGTCAGCGCTTTCCGTGTACACTGGCTCATGAGATTCCTCCCTTCCAAGATTGGCTGGCCAGCTCATATCTTAGGCTAGGAGGAATCTCAATGCAAAAACAAAAGCGGCGCACCTCGACAAAAGGGTGCGCCGCTCGATCGTATTGGGTTGTGGCTTCAGTTCATCTGGGTTGCACTATTCGCTGCGAAAGCCCG